>Ga0181597_10000754_pt1 | contig 36457 bp, 24 predicted proteins | sample 041ome_5_FD_148647 | JGI IMG/M metagenome (GOLD analysis project Ga0181597, IMG submission 148647) | Coastal salt marsh microbial communities from the Groves Creek Marsh, Skidaway Island, Georgia - 041403US metaG (spades assembly) | ecosystem: Environmental > Aquatic > Marine > Intertidal zone...
GTTGAGCGCGGAACGCTCGGCTTCTGTCGGACGACGAGACAGCGTACGGATATAAATCTCTTCGAGGATATCTTGAGGCAGTTTCTTCTCATCCAGACGACGCTTGATCAAGTTTCCTTGAGCAATCTTGCTGTTCACGGTGTCGCCGTTCAGAAGATGCAAAGCCTGCGACAGATTCGGTTCCATTTTCACCTCGCACGAACAAACAGATTCGCGTGTCGCACGACCGAAAGTGGTCAGGAAGTAAGTCGAAGTGTTGCCGTCAGAAATTTGCACAGCACGCGCACCGTTGGGCAACCCGCGGAATTTGTCATTGGTGTCGGTCACCTGACTGATTGAGTCGAGCAAAAACTCAGCTCGTAACCGTCGCAGCATGGCGTGCGAGAAGTTCGTGCTATCGGTCTCGTTGGTTTCATTGGCTTGGGTAGATAACTGATAGGTGCGAGACATACAGATGTCTTTGACAAGCTTTTTGAAGTCGTAATCGTACAACGTAAATTTCATCGCCAGCTCGTTGAGCAGCGGTTCATTCACGGGAGGATTACTGATTCGAATATCATCCACTTCCTCGATGATTCCTCGTCCAAAGAAGTGCGACCACACGCGGTTAACCAGGTTACGAGCAAAGTAGGGATTGTCTTTTGAGGCCAGCCAATTGGCCATCACTTCGCGACGATCTTTTCCCTTCACATCGGGCACTTCACCACCCAGAAATTTGGGGGCCATTGTTCGATTTCCGACGGGGTGCTTCATCTCACCACCGCCAGAATTATAGACGATCGTTTCTCGGACGTCTTCGGATGCTTTACGCCCGATTTGAGTGAAGAATGCCGCAAAGCTGTAGTAGTCGTCCATTGTCCAACGGTCGAATGGATGGTTGTGGCACTGAGCACACTGAATTCGCATTCCCATGAAGACTTGAGCGACGTTCTCGGTCGTCTTCAAAGTATCGCGTTCGAGTTGGTAGAAGTTTGTCGGAGGATTGGTGAAGGTTCCACCGTTCGCACCTAAGAGTTCGCGAACCATTTGATCGACGGGAGTGTTACTGGCCACTCGATCTTTCAACCAGTTGTAGTAGAGCAACATCGCTTTGTAACTGTTTTGATTATCGGAGCGAATCTTGAGAAGTTCTGCCCACTTCATCACCCAGACTTCCACAAACTCTTTCCGTTCGAGAAGTTCGTCGATTTTTCGTTCGCGTTTGTCGTGCGAACTATCAGCCATGAAGATTTCGTACTCTTCCACAGTCGGCAATGTGCCGGTGATGTCCAAGGTGACTCGTCGAATAAACTCTTCATCAGCACAAAGGTCTGAAGGAATCTGTCGAAGCTTTTTCAGCTTTTCGTTCACGAGTGAGTCAATATAGTTATTTTCGACCAGGTTTTCAGGCCATTGAAATTGCAGACCTTTGGGTAACACAATGAAACGTGAACCGACAGTATGCGTTTCAAAACGAGCCATCAGGAACGCTTCGCCACGAGCCCCCGCAGAAACAATACCTTCTTGTGTGACTTCTGCCGAGTTGTCGTTACTTGTCATGAAGTAGGCTTGAGAAGTGACGTCGCGATCTGTGCCATCAGAGTAATAAGCACGAACCGTTAATCGCTGAGTGGCCCCTTCGCCATCCATGACGGCTTCTTTTGGATACAGCTCTACACGATCCACTGTAGGAACTTCTCCCTGATCGTTTTTGGCTCCTTCTTTCAACCATCGCAACATTGTGCTGTAGAGTTCGCCGCCTGGCTCGAATCGTTTACCACCGGTGTGTGGAACCTGCCCAGCACCTTTTTCAAGCAATAAACTCTGTTCGGGCAAAGCGAGATTGATTCGACGACCGGGAATTTGGCGTGTCAGGTTGAAATGGTCGGTGTCGGGGTCGTAACCAAACAAAGACAACCCAAAGCCGTCCTTACCACTTTTTGCACCGTGACAACTTCCATTATTGCAGCTCGTCTTCATAAAGATGGGCATCACATCCAGCCGAAAACTTAACGGACCGTCAGCCGCGTGATTGGTCACCTTCACTGGCAATTTCGATGTCAACCCGCCGAACTCGACGGTCAATTCCGATTCTCCGTCGGCCAGAGGAGAGAGAGTATGATTTTCCAATTTGGACAACGCAGCATTTGCCAAGGTCAATTTGGCTTCGCTGGTGACGTCGCGGGTCAGACCGCTTGGATAGAGGGCCTGGACCTGGATCGACTGACGATCACGAGCCGACGTGAGATTGACATCCGCCGGATAGACTCTTAGCTCGGTCGGATTGCCTTCTTGAGCAATAGTGACTTGCGGCAAGAACACAGTTGCCAGACCAGTGGTGACAAGGATTGCCAACAGAGACCGATAATTCATCATGAGTGACCTCAAAAAACACCGTAATAGATGTTGTCTTTTTTTATAAACTTGGAAGGTTTCAATCGAACGCAAACAGACAATTATTTCTGTGATGCTTCCTTACGCTTTTCTGCTTCGAGCCGTAATTTTTCGAGAGGAGTTAACACTCTCGGAGCGGCCGGTTTTTTGGGTTCCACTTTTTTCGCCACCGGTTGAGCCTTGGGCTTATCGACTGGTGGAGGAAGTGGTTTATCAATCTGCAACTGAGTGCTTCCCAAACGATGAGCGATCGGCTCACCATTTTGCGTCACAACCAATTCGCAGAAAATGTTTTTATGTTTTCCGACCGGGCTTTCTGTAGCAGTATTCACTTTGAAGATCAGTTCTTCAGTTTCTTTATTCAACTTCATTTCAGTCGCTTCAACTTTATGAGGAAGTCCGACAAGCTTGACTGTCGCTTCCCCCTCATAAGGAGTACTGGTCGTCACCTTGCAGATAATGTCGGCAGGCTGACCTTGCTCGGTGGCCGCTCGTTCCAGCGTCAACTGAACAAAGGGAGGAACAACTTCCAATGTGGCCATCTGCGAGGAGACCATGACGGTCCCTTTCCCTGCATCTGCTAATCCGAGGACAAACATGGGCCATTTCCCAACGGCGGCATTGGAGTTTGCATTTAAGGAATAAATGACTTCATTTTTTCCTTCTGGAATATCGATGTAGCTTCTCGTCCCAATACCGGGAGTGCGGAACGGAAACTCCACTCGAATTTTCTTGGAAAAGCCTTCTTGGCGATGCGCGATCACTTTGATATCCATCGAACCATTCTGAACGATGGGAACTTTAGGTTGCACGATTTCCAGCGAATAAGGTGACTCTTCAATCACGGCAAACGCAAGCTTGTCAACAGGACGCCCCCAGAGGATTTGGGCATTTTGATAACGCACCATGTCGGCGAAGTTTTTGAAGTGACCCGTGACGCTTTGCTTCTCGTCGGCGGGCTTACAAGTGAAATCGAGAAGCTTACCTCCAAGAGGAGCGTCAGCAGCCGCTTCAAAGAGTACCGGCCAGGTAGACATATTGGCGGGAACTGGCAAAGCCTGCATCGTCATCCCTTGTGGCAACCCTTCTCCATTGAGAATCACATCACCACTAAAGTTTTGCCGACGTATTGTCATGCGTGTTGCAATGCGGTTTCCGCGTGGCACATAAATCGTCTGTCGCTCTTGTCCGTAGCGAGTCACCCGTGGAATACCGAGTTCGATACTTGGAGTCGTGGGGGTAAATTCAATTCGGTAAACAAAGTCGGCACCACCACGCTTGAGGTGGTCGGTCACGCGAATCGAATATTCACCATCTGCGGGAAACTTGTAGCGGAAGTAACTGTCCGGTGATCGGTTCGCATCATCATTACCGGTGAGACCTTTACCATTGGCATCGTACAGATTCATCACTGGATCGAGAGGAGATCGCAATGAGCGGGCGTGACAATGAATTTCCCATGTCTCGTTTTTCTTGGCTGTGAATTTGAAGAAATCGACATCGCCGTCTGACTGAATAATACCATTAAAGGCATTAGGAAGATTGGCAGGAGTCGCTTTGGTACGATCTTCGTTCGGCTCTACTTCCAGAACATTTCCGTGTGGAAACAGACGAAAAGTATTAGGAGAGGCAGAAAGCCCTCCGGCATCTTCGGCTAGCACGCCGTAATCATCCAGTTCTGCGGCGGGGAGCTTCACCTTCGCTTTGAGCTCTGCGTCGGGCATTCCGAGGTACGTCACATCGACTTCTTGTCCGACTTGACCACCCGCAGGATAAACACCCGTCGGACGCGGAAACGTACCGATGTGAGCTCGATAATAAGATGCTCCGTTACCGCGATAAGAGGAGTCGCGAACTTCGATAATGTATGGTCCATCTTCAGGAGCAACAATACTGGCCATGCAATCTTGGTACAGCAAAGGCGTATCATCACAACTCGCCAGTTCAAAACGGTCTTTGTCGAGGATGGCACAATAAGGATCGAACAAAGTATTGCCGAGTCGCAATCCTTCAACCTCTACGCTGATTCGTTGTCCCTTTTTCGCATTCACGCGGAAGTAATCGACATCTTCACTGTCGATGCGACCTTCCATCGCCTGATTGGTCAGTTCAATTTCCTGAGGTTGTTCGAAGGTTGTGTTAGGTTCTTTCTCTTCAGCAGAAGGGTAAGGACCAACCCAGAATGTGTGATAGTCGGAAATCCCGCTTTTCGTGCGGACCGCCATGACATGCTCACCCAATGGAACTTCGGGGGCAATTTTCACTTTCGCTTTAAATGAGTTGGCGTTTACGGGCTCAATACTGACTTGCTCGAAGCCTTCCGAGTGAAAGAGAATTTGCTCAGCATCTTCCAGACGATTCCCACTCAACAGCAACTCGACCTCTGTCCCTCGTTGACCACCGCGTGGGCGAATCAATGACAGACGGGGATCAGCGGCTTCAAGCAGCATGCTTGACGAGACAAGTGCAATGCAACCGAGCATGCAGAGAGATTGTGTCATCCGGGTCATAGCAAACTCCATTTGAACTGATGGACCGAAGCAAGCCAGTTGACAGTTTGCTTCGGTCCAAGTTGTTCACATAGGCGGGAAAGTATTGAGGCGGGAAGCAGTACAATGAAAACCGTTGACTCTATTAAGCCAACAATTCTTGTCGCACTTTACCTCCATCGACGATCTCAATCGGGCGATCGCCGGGTGCCATTAGTTCTTTGTCGGCAATAATACCGAGGTTGTGATAAATCGTTGTGGCCCAGTCCTGGACGGTCAACTCATCGACTTCTGGTTCGCTGGCAGTCGCATTTGAGGAACCATAGATGCTTCCTCGCTTAAATCCACCACCGGCAAGAACCACGCTGAAGACTTTCGGCCAGTGATCGCGACCGGCAGTTGCGTTGATTTTTGGTGTTCGACCAAATTCGGAAGCGACGCACACCATAGTAGTGTCGAGCAAGCCGCGTTGATCGAGGTCGGTAATCAAAGTCGCGAATGCCTGGTCAAACGCTGGCATTTGACCATCCATCGATTGCTCGATGTTGTTGTGCATGTCCCAACCGCCGTAATTCATGGTGATGAAGCGAGCTCCGCCTTCCACCAATCGACGAGCCAGCAACATGCGGGCACCGGCCTGATTTCGACCATAAGCATCTCGAAGTTTCGCGTCTTCTTTGTTGATGTCAAAGGCATCGCGAGCTTCTTGAGAACTCACCATGCCATAGGCACGTTTGTAAAAGGTATCGACGGCATTGAGCGAGTCGGCTTTTTCTTTACTGACGAAGTGATCGTTGACGGCATCGAGAATATTTCGACGACGAGTGAAGCGATTATCGTCCACTCCACCTGGCAACGTCAGATCGCGGACAGTGAAGTTGTTTGATGCAGGATCGGAGCCGACCGAAAATGGTGCAAAGGATGAACTCAAATACCCGGTACCAGCGAACTCATTCGTCTGATTGGGAATCGCCACATACGGAGGAATTGCCGTCCGTGGTCCGAATTCGTGCGAAACGACTGATCCCATACTTGGGAACGACAAAGCGGGACTCGGACGATATCCGGTAAACATGTTGTGAGTGCCACGCTCGTGGGCTGCTTCGCCGTGTGACATCGAGCGACAGACCGTAATCTTGTCAGCAATTTTGGCGGTCTCTTTCATGTTCTCATTAAAGAAGACACCGGGCAGCTTCGTTCCGATGTGTTTCATCGGACCACGATATTCAATCGGAGCAAACGGCTTCGGATCGAATGATTCCTGATGAGCCATCCCACCAGGCAGGTAAATGAAGATCACCGACTTCGCGGTTCCCTCTTTGGTTTCGTACTGCTTGATGTCAGCGTTTGACTTCATTTTGAGGAAGTCGGTCAACGTCAGACCCAGACCACCCATAAAACCGACATGCATGAACTCGCGACGTGAAGGAAACAGGCTCATTCTTCTCTCCTTGTTGGTTTGTCAGTAATACCGGGAAGACAGCTCAAAATTTTGTCAGACGGCATTGTATATAGTTGGATCAAAGTTTCAAAATTGTGTTTTGTGAAACTGGTCTCTTGCAGGCAGGAAGCTTGTGTTCTCTCATTGAACGCGGAACGATCAGTGTGAGCGAAACAATCAGTGTGTGGTAGGTGTGTCTCTGTATTAAGGTGGGACGTGATTCCTGATTCCGGGAACGACACTCTTTAATTCATAAGCAGAAGCGAATGTGACCGAAAAGTCAAGGACGATTTCCCAAGATCTACAGATCTCGGGGGAGATCCCAACTCGCCGATTGAGGCGTATTTCTCGAAACTTGGCACATTTACGGCTTCTGTTTGGGTGGGAAGATGCCTTTACAAACACCTTATCTCTCTCCATCGGTCATCTCGCAATTTGCAAACAGTATATTTTTGACCTGATTTGGGTAATTTTCACCATTTTTCCTCAAGAATCGATCTTTCCCCCCCAGCCGGAAATTGTTATCAATTCGCACATCCCAAGGATGGGCGTGCGAAGATGATCCCGCTTGAAACAAATTTCGTACCTTCTCGCTTGGGATGAAACAAATCCGGAAGACCAGATGCCATCTCGATGGCGTTCGGCAGAATATACCCGCAAAAGGCTACTCGAAAGGATTCGGAATCATGTTCAGCTCTCCCGCAGTTCGTATGCGTCACTGGCTCACAGGCACTCTGGCATTGGTGTTCCTGGTGACAAGTGTGACACCACTCTTGGCTCAAGCCGATCGTCGCGAAGCCCTCGACAACCTGCTCAAAGAGCTCATTCAGGATGAGCTTTTGAAGATGGAAAACAAAAACAATCCACCTTTGGGAGCGGCACAACCTGCTCCGAAGCGTATCGTCAATAACTCCCTGGAAATCCACACCGCGTTGAAATCGTTCACTCGCGATTGCGATGACCTGGCACTCTCGCTTTCGGGAGATACTCGACGAATCAATGGATTGAACCAGATACTTCCCGATTTGTATCAATTGCGAGCCCGATCCTCCATTCTCGCCGACAAAACCCAACAGGGAAATGATTGGAGCATTCTGCTCGACGACATCAAAACCATTGACCGAGACTGGCGAACCGTTTCCTTCAAGCTCGATCAACTCCAAGGACTTTCGCAACAACAGGACCGACTTGCGTCGCGACTCGATCAAATCTCTGCCGATCTGATCAAGCAACTCGACGTCCGTCCGCAGATGGACACCTATAAGTTGACGCAAACTTTGGCGAGTTTGAGTGTCGATTTCGAGAACTTGCTCGAAGAGATCACCTACGAAATCAGCGACACGAATGATCGTCGTAACTTGTTACTTGAAGGTCGCAAAGCTCAACAACAAGTGAAACATATGAGCTTATTGATTCGAGACAACGCCGAATACAGTACGATCAAAACCGAGTACGAACGATTCACCAGCATTTGGTCCCCCATGATGACCAAGCTGCAATCTTACGACAATCGATACGTCGAACGATCATTGCGTCGGATCAACGAATCGGACCGTGCGGTTCATGAATTATTATGGCTGCCTCACGAAATCGATCGCCAACAACTGGTCTATCAAACTTCACTCCTCAAAAAAGAAGTGGACCAGTTCTTCTCTCGCACGCCACTCAAGTTACTCATCAGTCTGCCTAATCCACAATTCGTACTGTCGACAGCAGATGCATTTTATGGCGTCTGTGAAAACTTTACCGACATTGTGAACCGGAATGGATCGCGGGAAGATATGGTTGATGCGTTTCGATACATCGAAGAATCGCAAACCGAATTCATCACCATGTTCAAACCGATTCGCTCTCAGGCGGCACTGAATGTTTTGAATGCAATCGATCAGCATGTGAGCGATTTACGGGGTGGTTTGGTCCTGGAAGAACAGTTTGACCGCCGTAAGGCAGTTGAATTGGGTGCGTCTTTGCAAAACCTGTCGGAACACCTGCACATGGACACCAAGTTATGGCTGTCTCACGTCCAAGTGAATTACAGACGTGAAGCAGAACAAGCCACGGCCCGGTTCTCAGAACTGTCTGCTAACTTCCATCAGCAATCGCTCAACGGCAGTAACGTCAACAAGCTGCGTCTGATCAGCGATGATCTTTACGAACAGTGGCGTGTCGTTCACAGTTATATTTCGCGCAGCACGAACGAAGACCGTGCCCACCTGGCTCGTCTGGCCGGTCACATCGGCCCCACATTGGTCGAAGTACGCACACTGACTCAAGATGGCGGCAATGGGCCACTCGCTTCGGGTAGCACTTTTCCGCGTAACTGATTTGCGAAACGTTGAAGACATGATTTCGAGCCCTTCGGTGGATGATTCTGCCGAAGGGTTTTCTGTTGCGCTGCGAGAAAATGACCGGTTCTTCTCTCGGGCGTGACTTTCGCACCTCAAAGACTACAATCAAACCTCTTCACACAATTGAGGGTAGACAGCGATGGCGGATGGTTTCCTCGGCTTCAAGACTTCTTTCATGCTCGATGCTGTCGTGTGTGCGCTAGTGGCGGTCGTCCCGGCTCTCCTCTATTCGATCTATATCGTCAAATACAAACACAAGTTCCGTAAGCATAAGACGATGCAACTTGTGTTAGGCATTGTTCTGCTCGTGACTGTTGTCTCATTTGAGATCGATCTTCAGGTTGTCCACGGCGGCTGGGAGAACATCGTGGCCAAACGGGATGTACCGTTAACACCCGAAGAGTTCTCCTTTGTGCATTCGCTCTTATGGGTTCATCTGGTATTTGCGATTACGACACCAATATTGTGGACCGTCACCATCATTTACGCTCTCAAACGATTCCCGAAACCTCCGTTACCCGGTGATCACAGCCCACTGCATAAAAAATTGGCCTGGGCCTCCACGATTGATATCACACTGACATCGATCACTGGACTACTCTTCTATTACTTCGCATTCGTCGCGTGAAACCTCACATCGCCATCCTGTTTGAGTTCTCGTCACTCAGTGGCGGCGAATTCTCGATGCTCTCTGTCCTACAACAGATCGATCAGTTTGAGATCTCCGCCTGGTTACCCACAGATGGACCGTTGGCTGACAAGCTTCGGGACTTGAATATCCCGGTTGTCAAATTTTCCATTCATACTCAGCACGGGAAGATGACGCCGGATGAAGTTGCCGTTCAACTGCAACCTCTCATTCACCAACATCAGCCCGATCTGATACACGCCAACAGCCTGAGCATGTCCCGAATTCTGGGAGCCATCGCTGAAGAGTTCCCGATTCCCGTGACGGGTCATCTCCGCGACATCATGAGACTGAGCAAAAAAGCTGTCAGCGATCTGAATCAAATTCAGCATCTGGTAGCCGTCTCTCAGGCAACCGCCGACTTCCATGTGCATCAGGGAATCTCGCGAGAGAATGTGACCGTGATCCATAACGGCATCGATCTGGATCAGTTCCAGCCCAGAGCCAAAGGGGGTCTCCTACAGGAACTCGGCTTACCTGAGTCTGCGATTCTCATTGGTACTGTGGGTCAAATCTGTTTGCGGAAAGGTCACGACCTGCTTTCCAAAGTGGCTCAAAGACTCAACTGTCGCGAGAACGACATTCATTTCTGCATTGTGGGAGAACGATATTCGACGAAGCAGGAATCGATCGACTTTGACAAGGTCATCAATAACGAATTTGAATCGCTCGGCTTGAGTTCAAATCTGCATCGACTCGGCTTTCGCGACGACATCCCACGCTTATTCAATGAATTTGACTTGCTACTCCATCCCGCGCGACAAGAGCCTCTCGGACGAGTCATTCTGGAAGCCGCCGCCTCGGGATGCCCTATTGTCGCCACCGATGTCGGCGGAACGCCGGAAATTGTCGAGCACGAAAAATCCGCGTTGCTGTTTCCGGTCGATGATGCCGAGAACGCAGCGACACAGATACAACGAATGCTCTCAGATTCCGATTTCAGAGAGAAACTCGCATCGACGGCACGTAAACGAATCAGGGATCATTTCCGCGTCGAAGCTGCTGCTGAAAGATTGGCACAGTTTTGGAAGTCACAACTTGAATGACGTTGTCAAACCAAATTAAACACACGATCCATATTGTCAGAGATTTCTTTGAGACGAGTCGCGTCGCCGCCACCCACTTCGGCAGCACAGTAGCCATAGAAGTTGATCTCGGTCAGTGCTTTGCGAACATCCGCGAAATCGAGATCCCCTTCACCAATCTTCTTGAAGGAACCTTCCGCGCGCGAGAAGCCTTTCACATCTAACTTGATGATCCGTTTGCCGAGCGTGCGGATCCAGTCTCCCATTGAGCCATATTTCCAATGGTTGCCGATATCAAACTGCATCCCGACGAAGGGAGAGTTGAATTCGTCAACGTACTTTTTCCACTTGTCAGCCGTTTGATTGGAGTCACCATCGTGATCGTACAGGAACTGATTCCAGACATTTTCAAAAGCGATGGGGACACCATACTCGGCAGCAACCGGGATGGCCTTGGCAATGTTCTCGACTGAACGCTCCCAGACTTCTTGTTCCGTTCCATCTTTACCATGTCCTACGACAAGCAACACAGTATGTCCGCCGACAGCATGAGTGTCGCGGATCGCGCCTTTCAAACTTTCGAGCGCCTTGGCTCTCACTTCGGGATCGGGATCAGAATGTCGCGTCCCCCAATGCGTCGAATTCACCGTACCATCGACGGGAAGTCCCGATTCGAGAATCGCTTTTTTCGTTTCGGCGACATCCATCCCCGGTGCGTTCATTTCGATGGCGGCAAAGCCGGCTGCTTTGGCAGCTTTGAATTTGTCAGTGAGCGAGCCTTTCACGCCGACCATCCCAATTTTGAGAGTCTTATAGAGACGGTCCTTGAGAGGATAATCCGGGGCGTCTGCTCCGAAAGCAGAGAGTGAATGACTGGCGATCATGGCGGCTGCGGTACTTTGCAAAAACAGGCGACGGCTGGGAAGCTGGAAGTCGTTCATCGTGTTGGACTCATTCTAAAAAAGGCAATGTCTGCAAACGCAATTTCATCGTAGCAACATAAGTAGCGTCAGGAAATGATCTCCTTGATCACATGGGCTTCTTCGACACCCGTCAAACGGAAATCGAGCCCCTGAAACTTGTAGGTGAATCGTTTGTGATCAATGCCGAAGAGTTTCAGCATGGTGGCATGGAAGTCGCGAACATGGACGGGATGATCGACGGCGTTGTATCCAAACTCATCCGTCCCGCCGTAACTCATACCGTTTTTGACCGCACCACCGGAAAGAAACATCGAATATCCTTTGATGTGATGATCTCGTCCGCTCCCCTGAGCCATCGGGGTTCGTCCGAACTCGCCTCCGAAGACAATCAACGTATCTTCGAACAGTCCACGTTCCTTCAGATCTTTAATAAAGGCCGCCGTCGATTGATCGACTTCTTTGGAAGTGATTTCCATCGAGCCTTTCAGATTGCCGTGATGATCCCAGCCTCGATGATACAACTGCACAAAACGAACACCTCGTTCGAGCAGACGACGGGCGAGCAGACAATTCGATGCGTAAGTTCCATCACCTCCCTGCGTGCCATAACTCTCGAACGTCTCTTTCGATTCACCGGAAAGATCCATCAACTCGGGAACACTGGTCTGCATGCGGAACGCCATTTCGTATTGGCGAATTCGGGTATTGATTTCGGGATCGTCCACCACTTCGTTAAAGTTGCGATTGAGTTGATTGACCGTGTCGATCACCTGCTTTTGCTGACTAAGTGCCACACCATCGGGGCGATTGAGGTACAACACTGGTGCGCCTGTCGAATGAAATTGCACTCCCTGATAGCGGGACGGCAAGAAACCACTGTGCCACTGCCGTGCAGCAATCGGCTGAGATTGTCCACCGCGTCCGACAGAAGTCAAAACAACATAGCCGGGCATGTTCTGGGTTTCTTGTCCCAATCCGTAGAGTAACCATGACCCCATACTCGGACGCCCCGCGATTGATGAACCGGTGTTGAACAGAGTGTGTGCGGGGTCGTGATTGATTTGATCGGTATGCATCGACTTGATGATGCAGAGATCATCGGCAATGGAACCCAAATGCGGAAACAACGAACAGATTTCCTGACCGCTTTCACCATATTTTTGAAACGGATGCTGGGGCGCGAAGCAGGTCAATTTGCGACCTTGTAGTTGAGCGATCTGTTGCCCGGCAGTCAGCGACTCGGGCATCGGCTGACCATTCATTTCAGCCAGTTTGGGTTTATGGTCAAAGGTCTCGAGATGCGTCATCCCGCCCGCCATACAAAGGTGGACAATCCGTTTCACCTTGGTCGGAAAATGTAATGGCTGAAGGACTCCCGCAAAATCTCCTGAGGTTGCTTGAGGGGCCAGTTTTTCGGCGGCTTGCATATCATCTTGCAACAACGACATGAGCGCCGCTGATCCGAATCCCATGACAGAGTTTTTCAGAAAACTGCGTCGGGCCAATTCAATAGGAATCTGAGTCATGGTCGTTCACTTCTGTGTTAGCTATTGATCTGTTTGTTTGCTTCGTCGGGATCTCAGAAAACTTATCTAATAGCGGGTAATTGCTTCATGCAGGTTAAGAATAGTGCGGGCTACCGCCGTCCAACTGGCGAGCTCCGATTGATCGAGCCCTTCCGCGACGGGAGCAATCCCCGTCTGCAAGAGTTGTTCAGCAGCCGCCGCATCTTGCGAATAGCGATCGGCATTGGTATCGACGATCTCTTTCAACAAACGGGTTTCCTCGGCAGTCGGAACCCGACTGAGTGCCAATCGCCAGGCGTATTCCAATCGTGACTCAAAGCTGCTGCCTCCTTCCTGCAAAATCCGTTCGGCAAATTTTCGTGCCGCTTCCACGTATGTTGGATCATTCAACAGCACCAACGCTTGTATCGGCGTGTTGGATCGTTCGCGACGTGCCGTACATTCTTCGCGAGCCGGAGCATCAAACGCCAACAAACTCGGATGTAAGAACGTCCGTTGCCAGTGTGTGTAAACTCCTCGACGATATTGAGCGTTCCCCTTGTCGGCTTGATAAGTTCGTTTGGGAAAATTAAGTTGCGACCAGTATCCGGCAGGTTGATAGGGCATGACACTTTTCCCACCCAGTTCGTCAACTAATAATCCGCTGACCGCCAGCGCGTTGTCGCGGACCATTTCCGCATCGAGACGCCAGCGAGATTGACGAGCATACAAAGTGTTGTAAGGATCTCGCTCGCGCAATTCGGGAGTCGGCTTTGACGATTGCTGATAGGTATTCGACATCACCATCATCTTGACCAGCCGTTTGATGTCCCAATTGTTTTCACGAAAATCGACCGCCAGCCAATCGAGCAACTCGGGATGCGTCGGCCAACTTCCTTGAGAACCCAGATCATCGACGGACCGAGAGATGCCCTGACCGTAATAGAGCATCCACAAACGATTCACAAAAGCCCTTGCCACCAAAGGGTTTTCATCACTGACAAGCCAACGTGCCAAGTCGAGACGATTCAGGCGACGATCTTCTTTGACATTTGCGGGGGGTAGAAATTCGGGAACTTGAGGCATCACGACCTGTCCCGAATCATCCATCCAGTTACCACGAGGAAGAACCCGCATTTCACGAGGCTTTGTTGATTCTGTTGCCAGTGTCGTCACAATCGAGGCTTCCACGGCCTGTTTTTGCTTCTGCAACGCATCACGTTGTTTACGGATCTCGGCCAATAACGGTGTGCGACTGCGGAATTCATTCCACAGCGTTTTTCGTTCTTCGGGACTTCGCTCCGTCTCTGGCTTCTTGATGATGGCGACCAGTTGATCATTTGCGAGAGAGTTTGGGGACGCTTGCTCGGGAGATTCTGTCACGTAAAATCGGAAGTGCCCCAAACTATGCGCGCTGCCATGACTTTGATGCAGACGTAATTTCAAAGTGGCCGACTCGGGAACCTCCACAGGCGATTTCACTTGCAGCAATAACGAATTGGCCTTCCCCGTTTCGGGCAAGATCGCCCATCCGTTTTGATGACCACTCACCACATATTCTCCTGAGTGATTCACTTGGGAATGTGTCGCCACGGCGGTCTTCCATTCTATGGGTGTGTCGTTCAAAGTTGCTTCGATCTTGTGGAGTACCAAATTTCCATTCCCCGCACGCCCCGGACCTTTCGCTGGTAACGAATCGTGAGGCAGAATCTCCACTCGAAGTCCGCTCAGTTTTTTTGCGGACAGTGGAAGCTCGATTTCATAGAGGTCTTTATCGGGGTTCTTTCCGCTGGCGAGAACGCTACCTCCCTCCTGGACTGTCAGAGTTGCACCACCGCTAGAAACGGCTTGAGTGGGTGTGACCGGCGTCCATTGACTGGCTGAGTTCGCCAGTTCCTGCTGCCACATCGCAAATGCTTGGTCACGTTCCGGCGTGTGACGATCAAATTCTGCCGTCACGGCTGCCAATTTGGTAGTGAGTTCATTCAGTTCCTGTTTTTGCTCGGGAGTGGGAACAGGCAATTGAGCGATGTGATTCGCGCCACTGACAATCCCCTGCTCTTTCACGTCGGCGAAGAATGCTGCAAAGCTGTAAAAGTCTTTGGTCGTAAACGGATCGAATTTGTGATCATGACACTCGGCACAGCCGAACGTCGATCCCAACCAGACCGCTCCTGTCGTCCGTACACGATCCGCCGAATACTTGGCAAGGTACTCTTTCGGTTGCACGCCCCCTTCTCCTGATGCGCGATTCAACCGGTTATAGGTCGAGGCGACTTTTTGTTGTAAGGTTGCTTCGGGCAATAAATCACCTGCCAGATTTTCAATCGTGAACTGATCGAACGGCTTGTTGGCATTGAACGCCCGGATCACATAATCGCGATAGGGCGAGACACTACGGACTTGATCGCCGTGATACCCCAGGCTGTCGGCGTAACGGACCAGATCGAGCCAATAGATTGCCAATCGCTCTCCGTAGTGAGGCGAGGCCAAAAGACCATCGACGACTTTTTCGTAAGCATCGGGAGACTGATCGTTGGTAAACTCTTCAACTTGTGCGGGTGTTGGAGGCAAGCCGGTTAAGTCGAAAGACAATCGTCGTAATAGCGTACTGCGATTGGCGGGATCAGAAGGGACAACGCCTTCCTCTTCAAGTCGATTCAAAATAAAAGCATCGACCGGAGTCTTCACCCAGGACTGCTTCTTGACCGTTGGGACTTCAGGACGTTCGGGAGCAATCAACGACCAATGCTGCTGATACTCGGCTCCCTCGGCAATCCATTGTTTTAGAGTGGCAATCTCTTCTGCCGTCAGAGGCTTACCAAATTCGGGCGGAGGCATCACACTGAATTCATCGTTTGACGTAATGCGGGAAACCAATTCGCTCGAGTCTGGTTTGCCCGGCGTGATGACATGATGTCCGTCGCGAGACAGAATGGCACTCTCACGATCATCGAGCCGAAGCTCGGCTTCCCGATGGCTGCCATCCGGTCCATGACAGGAAAAGCATTTGTCTGAAAGTATGGGTCTGATATCGCGATTGAACTCGATCTCGCCAGCAAGAAGCCCAACGGGAGACAGAACGCCAATGATGAGAGATAGGATGCGAACGACGGGCATCGAGAGCCTCTTGGAATTGAGTAATAGTGACACAGCAAGTGTGTAAAGGTGGGAGGAGAAACTGCCGATGCAGGCTCTCCACAAATAGCATAACCGATCACCAATCGGTTCGCACAATAGAAAATGTGAGAACCCGGTGCGTTCGTTGGTTTTCTCAGGATCCGAACGAAGCCGCTCGACGTTGACGGTTTCATATCTTTCACACCACTTTTATGTCCATGACTTGGAGGAGACCGACTGATGCAAGATGAGAACTGGAAATGCCCGAAGTGCCAATACGATCGTTTTGAAACGGATGTATTCCAGGCGACCGGTGGCACCTTGGCGAAGTTGTTTGATGTGCAAAACAAGCGATTTACAACCGTCACTTGCTCTCAATGTACGTTCACAGAAATCTACAAGACCGACACGTCCGATCTCGCGAACGTCTTCGACTTCTTCACGAATTAGAGCAGAGATTGACTCATCATCGACGATTCTTTGACAGCTCAAAAAAGGGATTGCAGGGCTGTAGCTTTCTCTCTATCATCAGTTTTTAGGGAGCCGATATACTTGTAGCTTCGGGAGTTACAGGGAATCCACTGACAGAATCACACACTGGAAGGATCGAAACAAGATGCCCATTTTGAACGACAACTCAGAAGCAATCGGTAAAACTCCGCTTGTAAAAATCAATCGCCTCACCGAGGGAACCGAAGCCACGGTTCTTGCAAAAATCGAAGGTCGCAACCCTGCCTATAGTGTGAAGTGTCGAATCGGTGCCTCCATGATCTGGGATGCCGAAAAATCAGGGAAACTCAAAGCCGGTATGTCGGTTGTCGAACCAACCAGTGGAAACACGGGGATCGCATTGGCGTTCGTTTGCGCGGCGCGTGGTTATCCGCTGACGCTCACCATGCCCGACAGCATGTCGCTCGAGCGACGTATGATGCTGCGAGCATTCGGGGCAACTTTGATCCTGACTCCCGGAGCCGAAGGCATGAAAGGGGCAATCAACAAAGCCGCGGAAATCGCGGAAGACCCCAATTACTTTATGCCTCAGCAATTTCAGAACCCCGCCAATCCCGCGATTCACTTCAAAACAACCGGTCCCGAAATCTGGGAAGATACCGATGGCAATATCGATTACTTCGTTGCCGGAGTGGGAACGGGAGGAACGATTACGGGAGTAGGTCGCTTCCTGAAAGAGAAACAATCCTCGGCCAAAATTGTCGCCGTCGAACCGACCAATTCTCCCGTCCTTTCAGGTGGTGGACCTGGCAAGCACAAGATTCAAGGGATCGGTGCCGGCTTCATCCCCGACATTCTGGAGACCGACCTGATCGATGAAGTGATTCAAGTCACCGACGAGGAAGCGTTCGAGATGGCTCCACGTGTCGCTCGCGAAGAAGGCATCATTTGCGGCATCAGTTGTGGTGCGGCGATGGCGGCCGCTCTCAAAATTGCCGCTCGTCCTGAAGCGGCGGGAAAAACCATTGTGGTGATTCTTCCCGACTCGGGCGAACGCTATCTGTCGACTCCAATGTTTGACTTTACCCGCGACTAACGAGGTTTATTAGTAATACGAAAGCGAGGCGTTCGGAAGAAACATCCGGACGCCTCTTTTCACGCGCGAATCTAATGCAGTGTCTCACACAGATGAGTGTTTATCTGGTTGAACGAATGACTTGTTGTGATGATTTTCAGAATGCGTTGATGAATTCCTTCTCCTCCTTTGTGAGAGTAACTGAGGCTTTCTCGCACCAGCGAGATCAAAAGCCGAAGGCGGTAGGAAGAGATTTCACCGCCGCCAGGGCGGATGAGGAGGTCGTTGAATTTAGATAGACCACCTCCTCACCCCGACCCAAAATAGAAGAAACTATTTCTTGCGCACTCGACCTTTTTCCTCGCTGATCGCTCGGCGGTCTCAATTACACTCCAAAGGAGGAGAGGGTGGCATGCAACTGGGCAAGATCATCAAACACTGATTGACTTCCCAGCAATATCGCGGACTATCATAATAATCCCTCGTAAAACTGCGACACTACACTAAAACCCTCCACGGCTGAATACTCTGTCCACCCGATTGACCGATAGCATTGACTCGCGATAGGCTGCAAGTATGAAAACTAAATCTCTGTTTCTGATCGACCGCGGTGACTTGGACGGATTCTTCGGCCTCTTGATCGATAACCTCGTTCAATTATTGATGATTGTCAGCCTATGCGGACTTTGTGGCATCGCTGCCGACTCTGAGCTGTTACTCGACTATATTCTTCCGGGTGCTGCAGTCAGTATCCTGTTGGGTAATCTGTTCTATTCCTGGCAGGCGAATCGATTGGCCAAGAAGGAAAATCGGAATGATGTCACGGCACTCCCTTACGGCATCAACACACCCTCGCTGATCATCTACATCTTCTTTGTGATGAAACCGGCCTACGACTCACAACTCGCCGCCGGAGTACCAGCAGAGAATGCCGCTCATTTTGCCTGGCAACTTGGACTGATCGCTTGCCTCGGCAGTGGTCTGATCGAATTCTTTGGATCGTTGTTTGCAGAATTCATCCGTGTCAAAACGCCTCGTGCCGCATTGTTGTCGACCTTGGCCGGTATTGCCATCGGCTTCATCGCGATGACATTTGCACTGCGCATGTTTGCAAACCCATTGGTTGCGTTGGTGCCGTTGGCATTCCTCTTGTTGTCCTATTTCTCAAAGTTCAAATTTCCGTATGGCTTACCGGGAGGCTTTTTGGCAGTCGTGATCGGCACTCTCTTCGCTTGGGTCTGCCCTTTATTTCTACCCGAGTCGATCGTTCATCATTCGATGTCGATCGAGTCCGTGAAAGCTTCGACGGCTTATCTGGGTCTGCATCTTCCTCGCTATGCGGGAGACGGATTATTTGAGTTGATTGCCAACCCGACCGTCTGGCAAGGCTATTTGACAGTGATTGTTCCCATGGGGCTCTTCAATCTTCTCGGCAGTTTACAGAACATCGAATCGGCAGAAGCCGCGGGGGACAAGTATCACACCGGAATGTCTCTGGCAGCAAACGGGATCGGTACAATCACCGCGTCGCTGTTGGGAAGCTGCTTTCCCACCACGATCTATATTGGTCATCCCGGCTGGAAAGAGTTGGGAGCCAAGTCCAAATATTCCGCGTTGAACGGAATTGTGATCGCGACGGCTGCGGTGACAGGATGCCTGACACTCATCAGTACCATCATTCCGCTCGATGCGGGTATGGCGATCATCTTGTGGATTGGATTGATCATCACGGCTCAAGCATTTCAAACCACTCCCAAATCACACGCTCCTGCCGTTGCAATGGGCCTGTTTCCCGCGATTGCCGCTTGGGGATTCACCGTCGTTCAGGGAGCATTCATGGCAGCCGAGGGGACTTCATTACAAGAGATGTTGTCTGGCGAGGGAGCAATCTATACGGCGGGTGTTAATGATTTCTTGATTCATGGGTTGATCGTGCTCGAACGAGGGTACATCTTCACCTGTCTCTTGCTCGCCGCGATCGGAGCTGAATTGATCGAACGTCGATACTTTCAGGCGGCGTTCTGGGCGGGGCTGGCCGCGTTGTTTACTTATCTTGGTTTGATGCACGCCTACCAAATCTATTTTGGCAATGTCGTCGATTTCTACTTCCATTGGTTTGAATGGTTCGGTGGGGAGAAGCCGGGAGAAGACGTTCTCGTGTTCAAAGCGACCGGACTTGCCGCCAGTTATGCTCTGTTCGGCCTGGTCTTCTTCGTCATTGCCTGGAAGCAGCGCGTAAGAGAACTTCAGTCAGGAGAGTTGGACGACGATGAAGCCGATTCTGATGACGGTCTCGACGAAGAGGACGCCTGATGCGAACTATTCAATCACGCCTGCCGACACCGTCAAGAAGTGGCCTTTCAATCACCGAGATCGTTGTGGTCATTGTGTGTCTTGTCATGCTGGCGATGGTCATCGTGCCGTATGTGCAACAGACGCGTGAGTCCCAACGACTGATTTCCTGTCAAAACCGGATTCGCAATCTGGCCTTTGCGATTCGAACGGAAGCCGATGACAACGGCGGTCGGTTTCCTCCGTTGACCAAAAATGAACTTCCCTGGACGGCCGGTATTATGCCGCTCTTAAGTGGGACAGACGAAATCCTGATCAGGTTTGATGAACAACCGATTGAGGAACAAGATCCCATTTCAGTTCCTCAACTCTTATGTCCTAACGGACAACAATATGACGCAGGTAAAACCTGTTACATTCTCAATGGTGGCTGGGGACAATTTCGCATTGACGATGAGGGACTGGTCCACGAAGACGAGCCACATGTGGTGAGTATTGATCTCGATGGGGATGGTGAAGTGAGCGATGAAGAGCAATTACTAATACGTTCATCGGGTGTGGTTTGGCGTCCCGAACCGGTTCCGACTTCCTGGACACAAGAGGAAATCGAAGCACTCGATGGACTGAGCCAGACGATTGTGCTTTCAGAGACGCAAAACGCAAAGACCTGGATGTCGTTGGAGACTTTCAATCTGGCGTTTGTCGTGGGTCTCGACCAGATCACTTGGGGAGATGCTCCTGAACAATTTCAGGTCACGACAAAATCGCTCGGCCCTTACGCGATTAACAGTTCTCGTGGAGGCCACGAAGGACATTGGCCTTCTCCCGGATCATTGCATGAAAAAGGAGTGAATGTACTGTTTGCCGATGGAGCATTCCGCACCATCAACGACAACATCGATCCGCTTTTGTATCTGCGATTGATGACGCCGGGAGGAACGGCATTCGGAGAAGCGAAGATCCAGCAATACGATCGTCAGTTAAATAATTTCAGTAAAACGGAATTCGATCAGCCGATTCGTCCAGACGATACAGAGTGATATGATCGATTAAAACCGTGTGACACGAAACGGCGTCGGATCGATGTGCGGTTTTTCGCCCGACATCATTTCTGCGACCAGCTTGCCCGTCCCGGTCGACATCGATAAACCGATCATATTATGTCCCGCTGCAATCCAGACATTCTCCAATGAGGGAGAGCGATCGATAATCGGTAAACTGTCATAAGTCATCGGTCGCCAGCCGTACCATTCCTCTTCGACCGGTTCACAATAAGGATCTTTCAGAAAGGCGTCGGCACCATCCCGTAATAATTTGATCCGTTCCGGTTTGATCGATTCGTCGTAGCCGGCAAACTCCATGATGGATCCAAGTCGATAACCGCTCTCCATCGGAGTGACCGCCACACGTCGTTCCGGGAAGATCATCGGGACAGTCGGACAAAGTTTCGGTCGGGGCATTGTCAGGGAATACCCTTTGCCGGGCTGAATCGGAATCTTACAGCCGAGAAATTTTTCCAGAAACGGCGTTAAAGCTCCTGTGGCAACAACGAATCTGTCGGCAGTCAATTCGCCCTGATTGGTCTGCAAGGAGACGGCTTTTCCATCTTGGCGAACAATCTGCTGCACCTCGCACCCTTCAAGAATCTTTGCACCGTTCGCTGTGAGTGTTTGTTTCCACGATTCCATCAATTTGTCGGGTCGCACATGAGCGTCGTGTTCGTAGAACCAGGCACCGGCCTGTCCGGGCTTCAGAGCGGGATGAAGTTCTTCTAATTGCTCTCCCGTGAATTTGACAGCCGGTTCGTTGAAGGTTTCGCTCAACAGTTGATTGGTCGGCTCATAGGCGTCGAGTCTTTGTTGGTCCTTATAAACGTACAGCAAGCCTTTTTTTTGCCATTCGCAATCCACAACCTGTTCTGTCACAAGGCGTTCGTACTCGTCCATCGACGACATCAACAACGCCTGCAAGGCATGACCTCCGGCCAGCATATCGCGTTCATTGCAATGTCGGGCAAAGTTCAACAACCACATCCAGAGCTTCACATCAAGTCGCGGTTTGATTGAGAAAGGAGACTTCGGGCTGAGCATCGCCTTCATTGTGGAGCGAATGGCTCTCGGTTCGGCGAGAGGCAACACATGCGAAGGACAAACGAAGCCGCAATTGCCGTGCGAACATGCCGCGCCGAAAGACTGCTTCTCAACGATGGTAACATCGGCGCCACGTTGCTGGAGATAATAAGCACAGGAGGCGCCAACGACACCACCGCCAATAATGATAACCGACTGTGAGTCACTCACGAGCGAATCCCCGCTTGGAAGGGATCATTTTCGTCGGCGATCAATGTTGATTCTGCCGTGATGTAGGCTGTCCCGGTAATTTGTGGAATGATTTGATCGTTATCGGACAGCGTATAGCTGGCTTCAAAAATGCTGCCGATAATACTTTCCTGTCGCCAGGTGACTTCGGGTGAGAGTTTTCCATCGGCGGCCAGGCAGGCGACTTTTGCACTCGTACCCGTTCCACAAGGTGAGCGGTCGTAAGCTCCTCCGGGACACAAGACAAAACTGCGACTGTTCCCTTCCGGCGTTTGAGGAGGCCCGAATAGTTCGATGTGATCAATTTCGCCACCGTCCTCGCCCGTGATGCCGTTCGCTTCCAACGCGTGTCTAATTTTCCAACTGACATCTGTTAATCGATCGACATTGTCGAGTGTCAGTTTTTCACCATGATCAGAGACCAGAAAAAACCAGTTTCCTCCCCAGGCGATATCTCCAGTGACTGTTCCCAATTCGGGAACTTCCAATTCGACACTGTGACGAAATCGATAACAGGGAACATTTTCAATGGTGACTCGATTCTCGCCATGATACTCAAACGCCACCGGCCCGAGAGAGGTCTCTAACTGATGTTTGCCGACATCGATCCGCCCGAGATGGGCAAGAGTGACTGCCACGCCGATGGTGCCATGCCCGCACATGTGTAATACGCTGACATTATTGAAGAAGATGACTCCAGCAACACAATCCGCGCTCGTCGGTTTTGTGAGCAACGCACCGACCAGGACATCCGAACCTCTCGGCTCGTTGATGACGCACGAGCGAAACTCGTCGAATTGATCACGAAATCTCTGGCGACGTTCAGCAATGGTGCCGTTGCCTAAATCGGGACCGCCCGCGATGACAGTCCGTGTCGGCTCGCCACCGGTATGAGAATCGATCACCTGAATCTGAGTCACCACGGAATTCTTTCCAGTGAAAACGGAAGTCTTCGTTCCTGAATTCTAGGAGACAGGCAGTGCGGGGCGAGTCTCAATTCCTTGTCGAATAATCTTCAGGATCTGTTCACGCTCTTCTCCTTCGAGAGGAAGACGCGGTGCGCGAGTCAACTCAGAACCGTAACCGCATTCGGCGACAGTCAACTTGATGTACTGTACCAGCTTCACATGAGTATCCAGGTGCAGAAGTGGTGTGTACCACTGATAGACTTCACGAGCTTGTGCAAAATCGCCCGCTTGTAACAAGTCCCACAACAATCGATTCTCGTGCGGAAACGCATTCACTAATCCCGAGACCCATCCTTCGGCTCCCAGAATGAACGACTCCATGACCAAATCGTCCACGCCGCATAGTAATGTGTATCGGTCGCCACACGCATTGCGTAGATCGGTGATTCTGCGCGGATTTTCGGAGGACTCCTTGATCGCAACGAACTTGGGTTCATCCGCCATGTCGGCAAACATCTCGGGGGTGATATCAACACCATATGAAACCGGATTGTTGTAACACATGATCGGAAGGTCTGACGCGGACGCCACGGACAGAAAGTGGGTCATCGTTTCACGAGGGTCGGATTTATACACCATCGCCGGCAAAACCATCATGCCATCAACGCCTGCGGCTTGAGAATCAGCTGCAAAACGACACGCCAGTTGAGTGCTGCACTCGGCGACTCCTGTTAAGACGGGGATCCGTCCGCCAACATGATCGACGGTTGCTTTAAGGACTTCCAACTTCTCGTTGTAACTGAGTGAACAATTTTCGCCCACTGTTCCCAGCATAATGACGCCATGAATCCCCGCTTCGATCATCTTTTCGAGATGAGCCATTGTTGAGGGCAAATCGAGTGATTCATCTTGATGAAAATGGGTCACTGCTGCCGGGTAAACTCCGGTCCAATTCACTGTCATAGTCGCATCCCCTTGTCGGCATCTGTCTGAAAACACAAATCGTTGGGTTATTATAGAGCACCACATTACTGAACTATGGCGACGAGGTCCAGAGTTTACATTGTACTTTATGTAAAACAAACGAGATCGCTTCAAAGACTTGTTAAACTTGGCTTCCCGCGAAAGACTATATTTTGTACAGACTCAACCGGAATGTGAGAAAGACCTATGACCATTACGGATTACATCCGTAGCGATTTAGCCCGCAGAATCCGCATTGGCCAAAATCTGCCCCGAAAACTGACCTTGGCCGCATTGGCACATGAGTATGAGGTCAGTTTGACGCCGGTGCGTGAGGCGATTGGTTTGCTGCACGACGATGGATTGATCCTCAAAGGGGAAAACCGACGGCTGATCGTGAACCCTCAGCGTGTGGGTGAGAGTACCGAAGCGGAACTGGGAGAGCCTCCAAAACCAATCGACTGGGAGGGCGTCCTCACGCAGCATGTGTTGTACGAAAGTTTGCGGGGCTCCGAAGACTTTCTGCGCGAAGAAGTGCTCACCGAAAAATATGGCGTGGGACGGACAGTGCTCAGGCAAGTCTTCAGTCAACTTGCGGGAAGTGGATTTCTGATTCATGAACCCCGACGAGGCTGGCGCGTCAAAGAACTGACCGACGATGACCTTCGCGACTTTCTCGACATTCGGGAAACCCTGGAACTCAAAGCGCTCGAGTTGGCATTACCCCACTTGCAACAATCCCGGTTGCAAACCATTCTCGACGGCAATCAACCAGACGAGAGGAATCGTCCGCAGATTGATAACAATTTACACGAATATTTTATTGGGCTCGCCGATAATCGTTACATTCTGGAATTCTTCAAGCGGTACGGTTCGTTCTATCAACCGCTGTTTGACTACGCGGCTCTCGGTGGAGACATCGAAGACGAAATGTCAGCGCATCACCGTGAAATTCTCGAGAACTTAATCTGCGGTGAAGCCGATCCCGCGAGAGAGGCTCTGCGAAAACATATTCGTGCGCAATACCCGGCCGTTCTCAAGGTTATCGAAACATTAGGGCTTCGCTCGACTGATCAAAACCTGGCCGAAGCTCAACTCAATCAGTAGTCACAGATTGTATGGTGACTGTCTGAGTTCTCTATTGGATCGACATCGGTACCGGCGTGAATCCAATGATGATAAACGCCAGGGTCAGCCAACCCAGAATGATCCGAAACCATCCGAGAGGGACTTTGTCGTTGGCCGTGGGAGGGTGACGTGGTCCCATCAATACGATGAGCCCCAGCATTAATGCGTATTGAAAGTTTCCAGTCGCCACCATGTAGGCCAGAGTTCCGTAAACCAGCAACATCGCCACGACATGCGCACGGCGACCGATCAACGAATACAGTATATGACCTCCATCAAGTTGGCCGATGGGGATCAGGTTTAATGCCGTGATAAAAATGCCCACCCAGCCCGCGAATAACAGCGGGTTGAGCATGATAACCTGATCTGGCCCCAGTGGTCCATGCACCCACTCATACATCCACTGCATCACCAGAGGATCTCCAAATTCGACCGATTGGCCAACGAACTCCGTTCTCGATCTCACTTCGGAATCGAGAATCCCCATCCAGGCGATCGGCAGAGCAAACACAAGACCAGCCAATGGCCCGCTGATGGCGATGTCGTAAAGTATTTTGCGATCGGCGTATCCCGAGCGCTGTACGATCACCGCTCCCATTGTTCCGAAAGGCAATAAGGGCATGGGAATAAAGAACGGCGGTGAGGCGGCCACTTTATAGCGTCTGGCTTGCAAGTAATGCCCCATCTCATGGGAGAAGAGAATCAACATCACGGGAAACGAATAGAGAAATCCGTTCCAGAGAAGTGCCGAGATCATTTCTGGCGTGAACCCTGTCGCTTCCGGTGGGGGGGCTGGAATATCACCAGTCGTCATCCCTTTGTAAAAGCAACTGACAAACGTCAGCACAAACAAAGCAAGGTGCAGAAACTTCCATCGCGGCACATCACCGACCCGTGGATCATCGGTACTCATCGGGATCGAATTTTTCGGGATCGCCGCTGACTCGATTGTGGGAGATTGAGAATCGACGGGTGGAACCGGAGTGGAAAGCGAAGCGTGATATTCGGCAATCTGATCATCGAGCTGATCCATCATTTCGTGCAAATGATCGAACTCGTTCTCGTTCGGCGGTTTGTCGTTCTCTCCCTCGAAATCAGGAGATGGGTTGGAATCAGTCATGTCTCAAATATTCTGGCTGAGGTTTCCACATTAAGATAGCGGAAATCTCCTGCAACGAACAGTATCTCAGATTTGCCGGGGAGTTTCTTTCATTGGCTCGGCCTGCTAGTGTATTGTCTCACACAGATGAGCGATTATCTGGCTGAGTGAATGACATGTTGTGATCATTTACTGGAATTCGTTGATGAAATCCTTCTCCTACTCAGGAGGAGAAGGTGCCCGACAGGGCGGATGAGGAGGTCGTTGAACCGAGATTGATCACCTCTTCACCCCGGCCCGAAGCAGAAAAAGCGATTTCTTGCGCACTCGACCTTTTACCTCGCTGATCGCTCGGCGGTCTCGATTACACTCCGAAGGAGGAGAGGGTGGCATGCAAGTTTGCAAGATCATCAAAAACTGATTGATTGCCCAGTAATTGTGGTATCGTAATAATCACTCGCATAAGTGAGACACTACACTAGGATTCTGTAAGCTTTACGGAGTTGATAAATTCGTTCACGCCTTGAAGATCAGAGGAGTTCACGATGAAACGGCCGCTTAATATCTCTGTCGTTGTTGTCTTAGCGGTGGTAGTACTGGCGATGAACGTACACCCCCCACGTGTTAACGCTGAGGAGTCAGGGATGACAAAAGTGACAACCATTGAAGGGATTAGTGAATACAAACTCGAGAACGGCATGAAAGTGCTGTTGTTTCCCGATCCTTCCAGTTCCAAAGTGACCGTCAATTTGACTCTGTTTGTCGGCAGTCGTCACGAAGGTTACGGCGAAGCGGGAATGGCTCACTTGCTGGAGCACATGCTCTTCAAGGGGACTCCCGATCATCCCACCATTCCAAAAGCGCTCACCGCTCGGGGAGCCGATTTTAACGGAACCACCTGGCTCGACCGCACCAACTATTACGAAACGCTTCCCGCCAACGATGAAAATCTTGAATTTGCGATTCGAATGGAAGCGGATCGTATGATGAACAGTTACGTCAAAAAAGAAGATCTGGTTTCTGAAATGACCGTTGTGCGTAACGAATTCGAACGTGGTGAAAACAATCCGTATTCGATTCTGTTTCAGCGAATGATGTCTTCCGCGTTTCAATGGCACAATTACGGACAATCGACCATCGGTAACCGCGCTGACATCGAACGAGTGCCAATCGAAAACCTGAAAGCGTTCTATAAAAAATATTATCAGCCGGACAATGCCATGATTGTGGTGGCGGGAAAGTTTGAAACTGACAAAGCCCTGTCTCTGATCGGAAAGTATTTCGGAAGCATTCCCGCTCCCGAACGTGAATTACCGCAAACCTACACCGAAGAACCTGCTCAAGACGGCGAACGCATTGTCACATTGAAGCGAGTGGGTGAGGTTGCCGTGGTGGGATCAATTTATCACATCCCCTCAGGAGGACATCCTGATTTCGCAGCGACCGATGTGATGGAAAGCATTATGACGGCGGAGCCTGCCGGTCGCTTGTACAAAGCACTGGTCGAGAAACAGCTCGCCGCAGGTGTGTACGGCGGTGTCTTTGCATTACATGATCCGGGTATTTTGCGATTGTTGGTCGAAGTCAACGAAGGAAACGAGCCAGATACTGTTCTCGATGCCATGTACGCGGCTATTGAAGAACTGCGAGCAGATGGAGTGACGGAGGAAGAAGTTCAGCGAGCGAAACAATCACTCCTGAAACAACGCGAATTGTCTGCCTCCAAGAGTAGTTCGATTGCCGTTGAACTTTCGGAATGGGCCGCTCAAGGAGACTGGCGCCTCTATTTCCTCTATCGAGATCGTGTTGAAGCGGTCACCGTCGAAGACGTGAACCGAGTCGCGAAACTCTATCTACAAGAAAACAATCGGACCACGGGAATTTACTTCCCGGTCGAAAAACCGAATCGAATCAGCATTCCCGCGACTCCTGATCTCGCCGAGATGATTGGAGATTACAAAGGACGTGAAGATGTCGCATTGGGGGAAGCGTTCGATGTCTCACCGCAGAATATTGAACAACGAACGACTCGAACCAAGTTGGCGTCTGGTATCGAGGCCGCTCTGCTTCCGAAAAAGACACGCGGAGCCGTCGTCCACTTGAAACTCGACTTGCATTACGGGTCGGCAGAATCACTTCAAGGCTATTCCAAAGAGACCGAGTACCTTCCCAAAATGATGCTGAGAGGAACGGAATCTCTCACACGCCAGGAACTCAAAGATCAACTCGACCAACAATTGGCGAGTTTGTCAGCTGCGGCCTCTGCCGGAAAAGCGACGTTCCGTATTGAATGTAAACAGGCAAACCTCCCCAGGGTTCTCGATATTTTAGAAGAAGTTTTACGCAAACCGACTTTCCCGAAAGCCGAGCTCGACATTCTCAAGAATGCAGAAGTGGCAACCCTCGAACAAAACTCGACCGATCCCACCAAAATTGCTCAGAAGAAGATCGGCCAAGAGACCTCGCCGTTTCCAATGGGTGATCCACGCTATGTTCCCGATTTTGATCAGGAAGTTGAGATGGTGAAAGCCGTCACAACTGAGCGATTGAAAAAACTTTACGATGAGCAACTGAGCGGTCTGCATGGTGAACTCTCTATCGTAGGTGATTTTGATCCTGCGGTGATTGTGCCTCGGGTCGAATCGATGTTGTCGGAATGGAAGACGGATGTCGCTTATGCAGAAGTTCTCAAACCGGGCGACGTACCCATCAAGGGACGTATTGAAGTCGTTGAAACTCCCGATAAAGCAAATGCCACCTATTTTGGTGCCACGACATTGCCCATTGGCGATGCACATCCCGATTATCCGGCACTCGTCTTGGGGAATTTCATTCTCGGTGGCGGCTCCTTGTCCTCCAGACTGGGAGATCGTGTACGACAGAAAGATGGCCTCTCTTACGGTGTCGGTTCGGGCTTCAACGCCCAATCGACGAATGACCGAGCCCTCTTCTATCTCTATGCGATTACGAATCCCGACAACATGGAGAAAGTGATCGCGGCGATTGAGGAAGAAGTCGAACGAATTCGAAAAGAGGGAGTGACTGATACAGAGTTAGCCGCCGCCCAGCAAGGATATCTGCAAGAGCAAGTCGTCTCGCGAAGCAGCGACAAGAATCTCACCACGATTCTCGCGGAGACGGAACACGTTTATCGAACGATGGAATATTACGTCGAACTGGAAAAGAAGATCAATTCCGTGACGGCGGAAGAAGTTCGCAAAGCACTCGCGAAGTACATCAACTTTGATTCGATCTACATTGTGACGGCGGGTGATTTCAAGAAAGGTGAAAAAGCAGCCGAGTAAGACACCCGTGTCTCTCGGTCAATTTCTCATGTGGACTCTTGGTCTCGAAACTTCAACACGCCGCGGTAGCGTCGCGGTTTGGGATGGACAAAGCGCGCCTCTCGAATGTTCGTTAGGTGCGCATTCTCAAAAACATGCCACCACGATCTTTCAGGTGCTGGATGAACTTCTGAAATCGCAGAATCTCAAGCCTTCTGACATTGGACGTATTGCGGTCAGCGTCGGACCGGGAAGTTTCACCGGCTTACGGATTGGCGTTGTCGCTGCAAAAACTCTTGCCTATTCTTTGAATTGCGAATTGAAAGCCATCGATACATTTCTGGCTGTCGCGCATCAATCGCCCGCAGAAGTGGGCGCTGTCACTGTGATTGGCGACGCACAACGGGGCGATTTGTTTGTGGGTGATTTTGTACGCAATGAGACAGCAAACTGGTTTCCAGTCGGAACAATCCGCACCGAACCCGCCGATTTATTCGAGAAATCTCTCACTGGAGATCAGTTTCTCAGCGGTCCTGGACTGGCACGATATTCGGCGCAACTCGATACCAGAGCTAATCTTCTGGATAGTTCACTGCATAATCCCTCCGCGAAGGCTGTCTGTGAACTTTCTGGTCGCGAGGAGATACCACTGATCGATTGCTGGTCGCTGCAACCCCTTTATCTACGAAAGAGTTCCGCCGAGGAGAAGTGGAACCAAAAGCAGTCCGAACCGGTTTAAGAGCGGCTTGCATGGCGAGATTTCTGATTTTGTACTAAGATATCTCACCAGTCCGGTTTTATCCGGTCGATACTGTTAACAGAGATCATGCACGGCAGGACGTCGGCCAGCTTAAAGAATTTCGAGAACGGAATCTCAGCGAGAACAATTATGGCGCTGTACGAAATTGAGACGACCGCTCATATCATGATTGGTTGGGCAGAAGACGACGATCAAGCCAAGATGCTTGCCAATGAATCCTATCCTGATGAGGAAGTGGTTCGGGTCTCGCGTCGTCCCCGTGATGTTTGGGTGATCTCGAAGCGCATGCTCGGCATCGACCAACCGATGAGCCCGAACGAAGTCGCCCGAGAATGTCTCGACCTCGCCAAAGGGGACAAGATCTCCGCCATTCGTCTCTACATGAGAGACACTGGTTCCGATCAGACGGAAGCTCAACGAGCCATCGAAACGAATATCAGCCTCGGCTGGTGAGTTTCATTTCGATTTCAGAATGAGATCAACGATCTGCTTCCGACTAATGTTGTCAGACTCGATCCGCAACTTACCGTTCCGTGCTGGAGTTCCGAGCTTCAGCAATTGAGCCGTTTTTGAGTTCTCCGCCACGCCACCGATCTCCAATCGCCTGGGTGTCGCCAACAGTCCCAACCCACCCACATCTCCATATCGTAAAGCACCGGGTAGATAATTGGGATCGGAAGTTTCGGTGATATTGGCAAATGAGAAGCCGTTGAGATTCACGATCATTGTATCAACGGCATCCTCCATGAGCGTACCGGCAAGCAGTGTCCATAACCCCGCGTCCCCCGTGCCGACCACGTACACTTCCTCGGCAGCTTTGAACTTGGAAACAACCGTCAATATGTCGTGCACGCGTTGCGCGATGGTTGTTTTGTTATAGCCGAATGTGTATCCCGAATACGTTTCGTCAACTGGCATCCCTTCTTTCCAATCGGGATGCGATGATTCTCCTGTCAGAAACAGGTCGGCAGCGATCACTGTAAATCCTGAATCTACCAGATTTTCAATCTCCTGTTTTAGTGTTCCATTGTCATCGAACAGGTGAGATTTCCCTTGCTGATCGAACCACACCACAGTCCCACGACTCGGAATGACTGGCGAGATCGCGATGATTGGAATGACATCGTTATGTTGTTTGCGAGTCAGAAACCCTCCTACTAGCGCATACTTTTTCGGCCATTTTTTTTTCCCCAAGCTTTCTACAGTCTCTTCCTTCGCCGATCGCCCTTCATCGAGTAACACCTCCAGCACAGGGTTCATTTGCTCGCGATATTTTGGTAGATCGTTTTCAGCCAATGCCATCATCGCAGCATTTTGTCGTTTGAGGTAGTCGATCATTTGCTGCCGCAGTTCGTCGGGTGACTTGGAGTTCTTCGGCAATGGATGATCGTCGTCAAACACCGAAAGTTCTTCTTTGGGAATCGGCCAGAAGTCGGTTTCCTCCAGCGAAGCCTCGGGAAGATTCAAATGCTCGGCCATCCAGCGATACATGATTGCACGCGAGACGTAGTTGTAGTTGTGGCCGAATTCGGGATGCGCTTCGGCATAAACATTCATGGGCTGACCATAGAGGGAATAGACTTGTTTGAGCTCCGGCAGCCCTTTTGTTTCGATATCGACCGTCCAATCGTTGGCTCCGGTCATGCCAAGCGGCTTCGGAGCGAACACAGCGGCCATCGCGACATTGTTGATACCTTGTCTCAAATAATCGGCGTTTTCGCACACGCAACCCCCTTGCATGGCCGTAGAAACCATCACCGCGGGAAACGCCACATCAACGCGATCATCGAGTGCGGCCAACATAAATGTTTGAGTTCCTCCTCCACTGGCACCTGTCACGGCAATCCGATCTGTATCGACATCTGATAAGGATGTCAGAAAATCGAGAGCACGTATTGAATTCCAGGTTTGGAGTCCCATCGTATTGATCAACCATAGCCCGGCTTCCGCATCAGCGAAATCGGCTCGATGATCGATCACTTTACTGTCGGAGTAACCGACCATGTCGTAATGGAAAACGATGCAACCCATACGGGCGAGATGCACCATTCGGGCTTGAATGTGATGTCGTCCGCCTGAAAGATATTTCTCACCCCCTTCGGCAATGGCTTTCAATCCCGCCTCTTGGCCCATATCCGAAAAACGTGCATCGGTCCAATGGCCGTGCGGAGAGAGAATGCCGGGCGCTTTCCCCGTCAGTTTTGTGGGCCGGTACACATTCCCCGACACAAAATGACCGGGCATCGATTCAAAAAAGACACGCTGAACGATGTAGTCGCCGCGATGAATCTCACCATGAACAACGGCATTGAGTGGCGTTTTTGGCCACGCGGGGATCAAGCCGTTACTGACTTTGAGTTGCGTGCGAATTTTCTCGGCGGTTTTGATCCATTCCTCTTTATTGGTTGGCGGTATCCACGGATGATAGGCGTCTCGCAAGTTACGAAGGTTTCCCAAGCGTGCGTCAGAGGAAGATTGCCCATCCTTGAAGACACGAGAAACAGACTCTGCCGTTTCCTGAGCGAACGACGAGACGGAGATTCCCGTCAAAAGGGAAGCCAGAATTATCATCTGCGAAAAGCGAAAAACGGTCATGGCGGGACTCTCCGAAAGTTGGCAGGGTTTCTCAATCGAGTCTCTCAGCGTATGCTGTCTGTCATCGAAACGCAAAAACGATCCCGGAGAAATCGATGCTGATTGAAGGACAACTCGTCTCCCCCGAGGGAGTCACCAAAGGCCGGATTCAATTTGAAGGCGATACGATCACTGCGGTCGGTCATCTGCCGGGTGAGCCGGATCTCATTTTCGACGATGAATGTTTGATCTTCGCTGGAATGGGCGACATTCATATTCATGCACGAGACGACGTGAGTGAAGAACAAATCTATAAGGAAGACTTTCGCACGGTCTCCGCGGCTGCCATCAATGGCGGTATTGTGCAGGTTGCCGACATGCCCAACAACCCGGCTGCCCCCATCGATGACGAATCGTATGCCGCCAAAGAAGAACATTTGAGACAGCGCGATGTGCCCATACATGTGACACTGTATGCGGGGATCGGTCCCGGCACAAAACCTCTCACACGCAAGGTTCCCTACAAAGCCTATATGGGCCCCAGTGTGGGTGATCTCTTTTTCAAATCGCTGGCACAACTCGACGAAACTCTCTCTGCGTACCGTGGCTGTCATGTCAGTTTTCACTGCGAGGATCCCGAACTTCTGGACGCTGCCGCTAATGCGGCGACTCACGAAGAACGTCGTCCGCCCGAATGTGAACTGTCGGCAACCAGGTTCGCTTTACAAATGATCGAAAAGTATGAGCTGATTGGAAAGCTGTGTCATTATTCTGTCGGTGAAGGAATTCCTCTTATTCGCGCGGCTCGTGAAAAAGGTTTACCGGTCACCTGCGAAGTGACGCCCCATCATCTGTACTACGATGACAGCGATTTGACCGACGAGAATCGTGGCTGGATGCAGATGAATCCTCCATTACGAAAGCACGCCGACAAACTGGCCATGCTTGATGCACTTCGAGACGGAACGCTCGATTACATCGCCACCGACCACGCTCCCCATACCAAAGAAGAAAACGAACGCGGAATCTCCGGGCAACCTCATCTCGACACCTTTGCTTCATTTACGACCTGGTTGATGGCCGAGCAGAATTTCTCTCCCGAACGGATTGCCGAAGTTTGTTCAGCAAACCCGGGAGCCTTTGTGAATCCGTTCACCGCTCCCAAAAAATTCGGACGACTCGAACCGGGATACATCGCCTCGTTGACAGTGCTCAATCTCTCGAAGCCGTGGACGGTCAAAGCGGCCGATCTGAAAACAAAATGTGGCTGGTCTCCCTTTGAAGGAGTCACATTCCCCGGTTCTGTCGAAGCTGTCTTTATTGAAGGACAGCGTCAACAATAATTGAGAATCCAACGCTCCTGCATAAATAGGCATTGGACTTTTTCGAGGGGCGCCCGAATAATTCATTAGCCCGCATCGCATCAAACAGACTCGCGACCATGACCACTCTGACTGTTGAAAATTACCTCAAAGCCATTTTGCAGCACGAGTTGCAGACGGGCAATACGTTGATGTCCACGGGTAAAATTGCCGAAGCGATGGCGGTTTCTCCCGGCACTGTGACCAGCATGCTCAAAACCCTGAGCGAAGGTGGATTGGCTGAGTACAAACCGTACGAAGGCGCAGCACTCACCGAATCAGGCCGTAAACTGGCGATGCGCATGTTGCGTCGTCACCGACTGATCGAACTCTTTCTGGTCAATACATTGGAACTCACGTGGGACCAAGTCCACGAAGAGGCCGAGGACATGGAACATTCGGTGAGCGATTTCCTGGTGGGAAAGATTGACGAGTTTCTGGGACGGCCACTGTTCGATCCTCACGGCGATCCCATCCCTACGGAAGATGGACAGCTTCGAGGAACAACACGAGAAATCGTGACGCTGTCGAGTTGTCAGCCGGGACAAAAGTTTCGATTGGCGCGCGTGACCGATCAAGCAGGCGACTTCCTGCGATATCTATCCGATTCCAATCTGAGCATCGATACCGAAGGTGTTGTCGACAGTCGCAATCCTTCAGGGGGGATCATGACCATTTCAGTCAACGGCAATCCACTCTCACTGGGACTATCGGCCGCTGAGTCGTTACTGGTTGTTCAAGTCGATTAACTTCACGCTGCACGACGTTTGCGAACAGTCCCTTTGACGATACCCCGGTTTGAGTCTTCGAGAAAATCGACCAACGGTTGTAACACATCAGAGCAAGGGTTTTGAGTGAGCATCGCAACCACTTGACCAAGCGGCAACGACTCGCGGTACATCAATCGATAAGCTTCTTTGATCTCCGCACGCTCTTCCGAATTAAACCCGGCACGCTTGAGACCCACGATGTTGATGGCGACAACATGTCCATCATGATTTGTCAGGGCATAAGGTGGCACATCCTGAACCACTGGGGCCACTCCACCCAGCATGGCCATCTTGCCGATGCGGACAAATTGATGAAGCGCTGTGTTTCCTGAAATGACAGCTCTCTCACCGACGGTCACATGTCCGCCCAACAGGCAGCCGCTGATCAAGATGCAATCGTCACCGACGACGCAGTTGTGACCGACATGTGCATTCGACATCAAAAAGCAACGATCGCCAATCGACGTAACGGTTCCTTCGCCCGTGCCGCGATGAATTGTGACTCCTTCGCGAATAATACAATCGTCTCCCACAATGACATAAGACTCTTCACCTTCATATCGCTTGTCTTGCGGTGTTCCCCCGATGACAGCATGCGGGAAGATATCACAATTTTCGCCAATGGTCGTGTGGCCAGTGATCACGGCAGTCGCCTGAATCTTGGTGCCTGCACCAATTTTTACAGGCCCCTCAATGACGACATAAGGGCCGATAGTGACGCCGTCGGCAATGGTGGCTTGTTCGTCGATAATCGCTGTGGGATGTATGCTCATCAAATGACCTTCCATGGCACTTATTGATGTTGTTTTCTGTGGTATTGGTAGCGGGAGGAATCCCGCAGTGATCGCGCGGTCAAATTGTCGGTTTTTCTCTCAAATCGGTCAATAGCAAGGTTTTGTACGATTTTCAGAGCCTGAACGACGAGTCGAGAATGTCTCGTTGATGTTGAACACTCAACCTCCGTTTCAAGATTTGAAGATTCGATGATTTGGGGGTGTGCGATTTCCGAATCTTGAAATCAAATCTTCCCAAATCTTGATTCCGAATCTTGTGTACTCTTGAGCAAGTTCTTGGCTTCGTTCGATTTGCGTCTAATCGCGTTCGGAGTGAAAAAACGCCCCAATGTCGGTGCGTATTTTCTACGTCACGCGAAATCGCCTCCTTTCTCACGTTGCAGCTCTCACGTTGCAGCGGTCGTCATTGTTCAACACGCTATCAGGTTTTGAGCCGCGTGCGCAAGCACGCAGGGGACGCGGAATATTAATCGATGTCCCCTGGCTTTGCGTTTTTTGAGTTGAGTAATTCCCGGGCCGGTAGAACCGGCCCTACAAAAAACTGGCCTCATGCGCGAGTTTTGATGACGTTCAAATTGCCAAAGATCGAGTTGATGCGTGATCTATTTCGTGGTGCACTGCGTGCACCCTACAGGTGAAACAGTGATTCGTAGGGTGCATGAAATGCACCACCAATATCGTTTCTATAATTTGTGCAGAACCGGACGCTAGCGAGCAACGGAGCCCGCTTCGCAATAGCGAAGAGTTAAGGGCGAAGGCGCTAGAAATA
>Ga0181597_10000755_pt1 | contig 36443 bp, 41 predicted proteins | sample 041ome_5_FD_148647 | JGI IMG/M metagenome (GOLD analysis project Ga0181597, IMG submission 148647) | Coastal salt marsh microbial communities from the Groves Creek Marsh, Skidaway Island, Georgia - 041403US metaG (spades assembly) | ecosystem: Environmental > Aquatic > Marine > Intertidal zone...
CTCTTTTTTTACTACTTTGTTCAATTGCTTCCAATTGATCTTCAAAAATGGCTTTGGTGTCGTGAAACAGGCGTCCAATCAGTGTGCTCTTTCCATCATCCACACTTCCAGCTGTGGTGAAGCGCAATAGATCCATGTTTAGGTAATTTTTTTCTTCGCTCATTAGAAATATCTTCCTTTAGAAATAACCCTGTTTTTTCCTGTCTTCCATGGCCGATTCTGATCGGCGGTCGTCTGCTCGGGTGCCACGCTCAGTCACTCTCGAAGCAGCGACTTCTGCGATAACTTCATCAAGAGTGGAAGCAGTGGAGAGGACTGCACCTGTACAGGTTGCATCCCCGATGGTGCGGAAACGAACAGTTTCCGTCCGGGCAGTCTCCTTGTCGGTGGGCTTTACAAATTCACTCAACGCGAGAAGGGATCCATTACGCTCCACGATTTCCCGCTGATGAGAGAAATACAGGGAGGGCAATTCAATTTCTTCTTTCTTGAGATACTGCCATACATCCATCTCTGTCCAATTGCTCAAAGGGAAAACTCTGAAGTGTTCACCATGGGCTTTTCTTCCATTGAAAAGATTCCATAATTCGGGTCTTTGGTTTTTTGGATCCCATTGTCCAAAAGCATCCCGGTGGGAAAAGAACCGTTCTTTTGCCCGTGCTTTTTCTTCGTCTCTTCTTCCACCACCAAGGGCTGCATCCAGAGAATGGGATTCAATCGTTTCTAAAAGCGTAACAGATTGAAGGGCATTGCGACTGGCGTTTGGGCCAGTTTCTTCCACTGCCGTGCCACGGTCGATGGAATCCTGAACAAGTCCCACGATTAACTGGGCACCCAATTTTTCCACAAATGTATCCCGATACTCGATAGTTTCAGGGAAATTATGACCCGTATCGACATGGACCAAAGGAAATGGCGATTTTGCAGGATAAAATGCTTTGTAGGCTAAATGGGCCATCACAATGGAATCCTTCCCACCAGAGAAAAGAAGCCCGGGGCGTTCAAATTGGGCAGCAGTTTCTCGCAGTACAAAAATTGCTTCTGCCTCGAGCTGATCCAAATGAGTTAGGTTGTAGTTTTTCATGTCAGATTGAAATGGAATTCCTGATGTAGGAATAAAGTTTATTCACTGAAGTTTCCTTACTTTCCTCTTCAGTATTAATGATTAGATGAGCACTTTCAGGTACCTCGAAGCTTGATTCTTTTCCTGTAAATGATTTAACATTACCTGATTCAGCTTTTGCATAGAGACCCTTAACATCTCGTTCTTTGCATGCGGCGAAGGATGCCTGAATATAAATCTCGTGGAAACTTTCTTCTCCAATGATTGCTTTTGCTGAGGATCTAAACTCATGCAACGGAGAGATCAGCGAAACCAAAACAATGATTCCGTTTTCCGCCAAGATCTTTGCCAACTCACTTACTCTGCGAATGTTTTCCCTCCGGTCATCATCGGAGAATCCGAGGTCTTTATTAAGACCGGAGCGTAAATTGTCCCCGTCCAGAACCACCGAATGAATACCTTCATGGTGCAGACGTTTTTCCATCTCCAGGACCAGGGTGCTTTTACCTGAACCAGATAGTCCATAATGCCAAAAGACCATCCCCTTCTGACCCAAGAGTTTTTCCTTCTCAGGTTTCGGGATAAGCTGGCTATGTATGGGATGGATGTTGCTGTTGCTCACAAAAAGGAGATTACAATATCAGATAAAACAAAAAAAGCGAGAACGCTTAGGGGCGTTCCCGCTTATTGGGGTGAGAGTAAAAACTCTCGTGGGGTAAGAATTTAAACTATTCTAGGGGGCAGGCTCCGGCAAGATTAATCGATATATCTATTTCATTTGCCACTTTATCTAAATACTCACCTGGTCTTATTCCAAAATCATCTCTTTTAACTGTAAACTTCGATCGCACAACTAGAAGATCACCAGGAATTCGGTTTCTTTTTTCCAGCATGCCTTCAAGGTAAGTTATCTCCACTGGAATATTCATTTTTAAAGTAACCTGTCGGATAGACATTTTACCATCCGCAACTGCTTTAACGGTTCGCCCATCTGTGGAAATTTTTCTTAAATTGGATAAGGAAAATTCAATATGAGGAAACTTGGATACATTGAGCCAGTCCTCTCCATGCATATGTTCCTGCAATACAGGGTTATCTACTCTGAGACTGGAAGCCTCTAGTAGGATCGATCCTTTCGTGCTTTCCGGGTTTTCTGGGTCAAAGGATACGGTGCCAGAGATTCCTCCTGCTGATCCATTGATCGACTCTAGCAAAGCATCCAGCTGAAAGATAACCGTATTGACTCCTTTTGCGTCCTTGAAATCAAAGGATTTAACTTCTGACCAAAGTGCACTGACGGATAATAAAAAAAGGGAGATAAATTTCATTATGGTAATAGCACTTAAAGTGAAGATTTTTTCAAACTTCTTTTTGAAAAATAATGAGAGAGGAAAAGGATCGTGGAAATGAAGAATCCTAAGGATGGGGTTTCCATACCAGGTACAAATTTTTTCTGCCAAGTTACTTTGGTTTGAGTTCCCAGTTCTGGCATTCCCTCAATAATGGGAACCTCTTCTCGGTTTTCCACCTGGTTTGCCCACAAGGAAAGCCGGCGTCCTTCGCTTGCCCAGTAAGAAAAGGTCATGAGGAATGGAAGCAGAATCAAGAAATATTTCATACCCAAGTTAGGCCCTCGGGTGGGCCAGTTTGTGAGCTTTTTTTAATCTTCCCACTGACACGTGAGTATAGACCTGAGTGGTTGACAGACTAGAGTGTCCAAGTAGTTCCTGTACCGACCTTAGGTCTGCTCCATTATCTAGCAGATGTGTGGCAAAAGAATGCCTTAATTTGTGGGGAGTTACATCCTGAGGAAGTTGGCAGAAAGCCAGGTACTTCTTTAGCCGGAGTTGAACATTTCTGGATGTTAGCCTTTGTGCCTTAGAACTTGTGAAAAGTGGAGATGAGGACGATGCATCCAGGCAAAAATTCTCACGGAAGCTGATCAGTAAGGAAGAAGTTCTTTCCGGGATAGGCACTACCCTTTCCTTTCTTCCCTTGCCTAATATTCTGACGAGGGATTTAGGGAGATCTAAATCTCCATGGTTCAGTCCGACCACTTCACTCACCCGGAGTCCGCCACCATATAAGAGTTCCATGATAATACAATCCCGTACTCTGATCATCTCAGCATGTGGACTACTGATTGCTAATTTCAGGGGGGCTTCAAGCAACTGGATGAGCTCCTCTTGGCTAAGAAATACCGGAAGTTTTTTTTCCAGCTTAGGCAGAGTCAGGTTTCTGAATGGATTGTTATTTAAATAATTTCTAGACTGGCAAAATTGATAAAAAGATCTCATGGCGGATATGTGATTCCGAACCGTTCGCTTGGATCTTATTTGTTGGGACTCGATAATGTAGTCCCTGGCAAGACTTTGGTTGACCTCAGATATTTGCACCTGTTTTTTTTGGCCATCCAACCAGCTAACAAATGAACGGATGGCGTGGAGGTAGTTTCTGAGGGTGTAATCTGAGTATCTTTTTTCGCCAGAGAGAAAGCGAATAAATTTATCGATTTCTTCGGGTGATTTTATTTCTTTATTTTCTAAGCGAATGCCTTCCATATTTGCAGAAAAAAGTCATAGATACCAAGAAAGAATACGACAAGGAACACAATCAAAGCCACGGTCAAATAAGCCCCAAATCCAGTCTGAGCTCTTTTAGGGGTTTCCCTGTAATACGCATTTGATGTGTTATCGTATGGTTCGATAGAAACGATATTACCAGAGCGTTCTTCTCTGCTCCGAAGTGCTTTTTTTGATCCCATCACGGATTCAAATTCCTTCCCCACGCCATTGATTGCAAGTAAGAAAGCTAGTTGGGGAAAAGGAATGGTTCAATCACGCTGCTACAATCTTCAAAATTATCCTCCAGGAGATAGTGACCCGTCCCTTGGAGACGGTGACTTTGCAAATGCGGCCAGTGTTTTTCCCATTCCTGAAGAAACCCTTCATGGAAGCAGAAATCATCCAATCCCCAGCAGGCAATAGCTGGCGTTTCGATGTAGTTTTTAAGTGAATTGGCAGTTTGTTCCAAAACTTCCTTAGATGGATGATCAGGCTCTAATGGAATATCTTTAACAAATCTCCAGACCGCCAGCCGGTTTTTCCAACAATTATAAGGATAAAGAAGTCCATATTTTACATCCTTGGAGAGTCCTTTGCTGGACGCCATCCATGTTGCAGGAAGAGCGAATCCATTTAAAGCTCGCACTAAGAACTGACCGAGCATGGGAGCTCTGCAAAGACGAATTCTCTTTGGCACATCAGTGGATGGAAAGGCAGCTGTGTTTAAAAGGGTAATTTTTTTAATTCTATGGGTACAGTCTCGGAATGCAGTAAATCCGATCGCCCCTCCCCAGTCGTGCACCACGAGATTAAATTCAGATATCTTTAAATGATCTACCAATTCCCGGACATTTTTGGCATGAGTTTCCAGAGTGTAAGGAAAATCTTTTAAAGATGGTTTCTCAGATAATCCGCACCCCAAATGATCGGGGGCAATACATCTCATCTTTTGTCTCCAATTCAGTAGGAAATGCCGGTAAAAAAAGGACCAGGTTGGATTTCCGTGAAGGAAAACTGTCGGTATGCCAGATTGGTCATTACCTTCATCGAGGTAATGCATTTTATGCCCAGAAGACAGGTTGTGTACTTTTCCCTCAAAGGGAAAAACTGCTTTGAGTCTGGGAGTGATTTTCAAGAATTAATCGAGAGCATTAAGCTGGATAGACCACTGCCGATACCAAGTAAGGCAGCCTTGCGTTCAAAGTTCCCAGGATCGCCTTCACAGGCTAAGGTGTAGGTAATTGGAAGAGAAACCGAACCACAGTTCCCAAGAGTTTCGTAAGATGGGAAATTAAGAGCAGGATCAATCTGAAGAGCATTTAATACAGCTTGTGTATGAGCTTTCCCGACTTGGTGAGTGATCACAAGTTCTGGATCATGGGGAGACCAATGATGGGCTTGAAGAAATTTCTCCCAGGCTCTTTCTGCCACAGAGATGCCTGCATGCAATAATTCCTCAGAGTCGGTCTGCATGACCAAACTGTCGCCGGACACATCTCCTTCACATAATTGATTATGGGAAGTATCGGTTTCAGAAGACCAGGTTCCCAACATGGGTTTATCATCTTTGATCAGGCTTTTATCAACGATCGACCATGCCACCGCTCCAGCACCAATAGTTAAGTTCGCGAAGAAGGGTTTGATGGATTTCCGGTCGTGCTCCCCTTCATTTAAGAGTTTGATGGTTTGCTCTACCAGTGGTGCTCCATTTTCACCAGCCACCAGTATAGCACGTCGGATTTGGCCGGTTTCAATCATTGATCCAGCAAGAACCATGGCATTTAAAAATCCCAGACAAGCGTTGGAAATGTCTAGGATTTGGGTATTCCCAGAGAGCCCCATTAACCTGTGTACATAAGATGCGGTGGCTGGCTCGAGACGATCCCGGCATACAGCACAGTGAATCAGTAAATCTACTTCAGTTGGATTTATTCCACCTTTGATAAGCTTTATTCCAGCTTCAGCGGAGGCTTGCGATGCTTTGAAATCCGCAGGCCATAGCCTGCGTGATTTTATACCTGTCATTAGCTCGAGCCTGCCGGTTTGTAGCTTAAGGCGAGAATACAGGGGAGAGAGTCTATCTTCTATCTCTTCTGATGTGACAAGATGGGGAGGAAACGAGTATGCCATTGCCTCAATCGCAACCCGGGAGAATTTCATTCTTTTACCCGCATGGAATCCTGCACAATTTCCTGATCGAAGTAATTGAGGCCCATGCCAGCATCGATCACGATGCCCTGCCCATTAATACCAGAAGATCTCGGACTTAGGAGAAAAGCTGCCAGATTAGCGACTTCTTCCGTTTGTAATGCTTTTTTACGGAAGGTTAGTTTTTCCGCATATAAATAATTCACCAGGTATCCGGGGATGCCTGCGGATGCACTGGTCTTGAGCGGGCCGGCGTTGACGGAGTTGAAGCGTACTCCGCAATCCTTTGAAAAAGACTTCGCCAAATATCTTACTGAAGCTTCCAAGGAGGCTTTAATGGGTGCCATGTATCCGTAATTTTCAGCGGTTACTTCTGTGGAAGAAATCCCTAACGTTACCACAGAAGCAGAATGGTGGAGGAATGGTTTACATATCCGTGCCAATTCAACCAGTGAAAAAGAGGATATTTGAGTAGCCTGTAGAAAGTCCTTCCGGTTCGTCTCATGAAAAGGTTTTACCCCTTCAGAATAATTAGCAAAAGCAATTGAATGTAACAATCCGTCAAGCTTGAGGTTCTGTTCCACGCTTAGTTCTTTTTGTAAGGCTATAATTTCTGATTCGTTTTCAAAATCACAAGTGAAGATCGTCTCATTACTGGACAACAAAGATTGTAACTCGGTCTTTCGCTTTTCACTTCTTACACAGTATAAAATTTTGGCACCTTCTTCTTGCAGTAGCTTAGCCACAGACCAGGCAACACTCTTGCGGTTGGCCACCCCAACCACCAAAAATGTTTTGTCCTTAAGACCAAGGAAACTCACTGGGATGAATCTTCTTTCACCATGGCCAGTGCGTAGGACAGGGTTAGTGCGATCTTACCTTCTTTTCGAACCTCTCCGGTCATGGTGAAAAACTGACCCATTTTATCACCAAGCTTGACTGAAATTTCAACTACATCTCCCGGCTTGACCATTCTTTTGAAACGGGCATCCCGAATACGGGATAATACTGGAGTGACGGATTCATCGGTGATAGACTCACACTTAAGGTGATCAGAGAGAAAAATTGCACCTGTTTGAAACACAGCCTCGCAGAGTAAAACACCCGGCATAATAGGATTTCTGGGGTAATGTCCTTCAAAGAAAGGAAACTCTGGCTTGATGGTCAGAGAGGATGTGGCACCTTCCTCTGTGATTTCTATAATTTCATCAACAAAGAGAAAAGGAGGACGATGTGGGATTCTGCGATAAATTTCTTCCATAATTTAAGGAAGAGAGCTAGAGAATTCAGGCTTCTCAGGCAACGGCAAAGGTTGATCCCTCTGTATCCGTGTTCAGGCTGTGGGCTGATTTACCGCGGAGAAAGCTATCGATTTTATTAGCAGTGATGACACCATAATTGATTGTACCAAGCCAGCCGGACATTATGATACCAACTGATCCAGCATGAAATAAGCCGGGTGCATGATTGGGTAATTCATTGGATACTTCAAGCCCTTCGAACTTGGTACCAAAAGTAGCTCCATTTGCGTGGCGGGTATAGTGTTTTATGGTCCTGGGGGTGGCGGCTTCGATATGATCAATCTTATCCCGTATGTCAGGGATTATTTTTTCGAGTGCCAGTAAGCTTTCTTCGCACAATCGATCCTTGGCCTTGGCGTATTCATTATCTGTAAGCTGATCCCAATCTTTCCATTTAGCGTTCAGAGATGCCACGATGCTGTAGCGGGGATCTTTCCGATGTGGTCTGGTATCAGGGTAATAAATCGAAAAGGTACGGCTTTTGGTATGAAAATCAGCTAGCTCATCCGTGGAAAACTCGGCGGAATCTGATGTGAAAATTAAATCGCCCACAGACTCTGGTATGGTCGCACCCTTTTTTAGTCCAATGTATACTTGGCAGGAGGTATTGTTCAGCCGTACTTCTTTAGACTTTTTGGCAAAGGAGGCAGGCAGCTTGGAAAGCCCAAGCATTTTCTCGATTGTATTTTTCAAGTTCGCATTGGATAGAACAGCTCCGCATTGAATTTCTTTGCCATTCACTTGCACACCAGTGACGCAAGGTTTCCCGTTTTTCTCATTGGTTAGAAGTTTTTCAACGGTGCATTGTCGCCGTAAATCTGCTCCATTATTCCTTAGTTCTTCGACCATTTTTCGAATGAGGGAGTCGGTTCCATCCTTAAAGGTGTAAATGCCCTTCCTCATGAAATTGGTAAATACGATACCGTAAGCTATGGCAGGATCGAGGAAGGAAGAGCCATTTGCATAGGAGATAGGCTCAAGCAAGAGTCTCTTAACATCATCTCTTCCGGGAAAGAATTCCTCCAATAAGTCTCCAATTGTGCGACCATCTTTCTCAAAATAATCCATTTTTCGTAAGTGATCGTAAAACTCCTCTACCCTTTCCTTGGCAATTTTGAAAGTATCCTGAAGGATTTGGGTAAAATCCAGTCGATCAAAAGTAGTCCGCAGATCGTACTGTGGATTAACGAACCGGATATTTTTTAACTGAACAATAGAATCTGAGATTTCCTTGGTCCAGTATCTTCGGCAGGACTTAATCATACCCACCGGGAATCCGTGTAAAGAAATATCAAAAATATGACCACCTGCCCGTTTAAACCATGTAGCTAAGCCTCCAAACTGGTAATGATGTTCAAGCAGCAGAACGGAATGTCCCTGTTTTGCTAGTACATTTGCACCAGTCAATCCACCAAGACCGCTTCCTATGACAACAACATCATAGTATTCCTGAGCTCCTTTCAGCCGATCCATAATATTTTATCTAAAGGGGATCTATGAATTAGACAAGAGTATCAGTCTTAGTTGTCTACGAGCTTTAAATACTTTTCAAAGAATTCCTCAGGTGCTTGATCCATCGGATCACCTGGGCCAATCAAATTGGCTACCTCAATTTTCTCCAAAATATTGAACTGTTCTTTATTAAGTTTGAGAGGCGAGATTAGTAGCGATTCAAGCTGCATTTCGAGGAGTGGTGAAATGTCCTCTGCCGGTATACCGATCATGTTTAGGTGCCTAATGGGACAGGCAGTCAGAGGCTGAATCGAAGAAACGGGAGAGCCAGGCAGTTCCAAACTCTCAAGTGGTGATTCCATCAAGGGAGTTAAGTCGGAAACTTGGGTGGCACGAAGGACAAGGCTTTTGAGTGGGGTTTCTCGTAAGGGTTCCAGCGACTCAACTGGAGAGGAGACCAGTCTAAGCGATTTGATCGGAGTCTCTTCAAGGGAAGACAGGGAATCAATTGGGCAATTTGAAAGATCCAGGGTCTCGATTTCCTTACCCTGTAGGCTTGAGAGGTTCTTAACCTGAGTTGAGGCAATATTGAGATTATGCAGGGGCATATCTCTGCAAAATGACAAATTACCTAAGTTGCTTTTGGATAAATCTAATTCTTCCAGATCGTGGCAACTCAGAGAGTCAAAGTCATTGGCTCGGGATTCTTGAGCCTTAAATCGGCGCAGAGAAAAATGCCTAAGCTCGGCGAAAGAAATACTAGACCTTGTCGGCAGGGTTAGACCTCTGAGCGTGAACTCTTTTAACTGTTCATAGTTTAGGCTCGGTAAATGGGAGAAATCCAATTCCAGTATCGGTAAATGTACGAGCCTGTTGAGATCGAGAGGACTTGGTTGCTCAGCAAGAAATTTGATACCCACGCCACCAGGGATCAAATAAACCTCACAAGCAATACCGAGGGATTCAAGTTCGTCAGCACAGGATTTACATATGTCGGGAAAAAAATCCGTAATTCCAGTACGCTTGGATTTTAAGTTGGAAGATATCACAACACCAAAGCAGTTTTTGGATCAAACTTTGAAACAGGGCGGAAATGTAAGTTAGCTCAATTCTTTGAGGTATAAGTTCCTCCAGCGAATTTCGCCCCCATGGGTCTGCAATTGAATTGGGCCCTCTGAAAGAATTGGTTTCTTCGTTTTCTTGTGCCAATAATTGACCAAAATTGCCTCTTTTACAACTAACTGTTGATTGAGAAATATCGTTACTCGATCCCCTTTCATGATGATTCGAAAATGATTCCATTCTCCAAATGGTTTATCTGCATGAACACTTGGTTGCCACCCATCTCCCGGGCGGTTATTCCATAGTCCGCCTGATCCCTTTTCTGCTCCGAATTTCCACTTCCCTCCAGCTTCCGTGGTGTCCCAGATTTGAACCTGAGGGTATCCTCTTAGATATATTCCGCTGTCTGCTAGTGGTACGGTTTTATACTCCAATTGTAACTCGAAATCGGCAAAGTTTTGGATCGTGGTTAAGTAAAGCCCTTTGCCATCATTGACAAGTTCCTGATTCTCTACCCGCCAGTGCTTTTGAATGTCAGTTAGGCTATTTGCCCTTTTTTGAGCAAGATCTTCTTCTGGCAGATTGATCCAAGTCTCTGGGTTGACCGTATCCAACCCCCACCATCCTTCTAGATTTTTTCCGTTAAAAAGAGAAATAAATTCCTCAGGCTGGGCAAATGATAGGACTTGCAGACAAAGAAATAGGGCTAAGGAGAAAAAAGGTTTCATCCTAAATAAATTATAAATGCGTATATTATCTGGCAATTGGAAAGGGTGCTAAATGGAGTTTATTCAAGAGGAATAAAGTCTCTACCGATCACGAAATCCCGGGCCTCAAGAAACTTTATAATTTCTTCCCTGGCACCGCGTGATCCCACTAGGACCAGAAGGAAGTAATCCTTGGGAGAAGTGATTGTGAGTGGGGATAAGATGGGAATTCCTTGAAAATCTTTCCCAATCTTTTTGGGGTCCAGATCAATAAGAGCGTCAATTGAAACACCGTTACCAGTAATTTCAGATATTAACTTGCGGGCAACGCGACCAGCACCCCAGGCAAATAATTTACGATCTCCCAATAGATTTTCCTTCTTAAGCCAAACCTTGAGATACTGTGCTTTTATGCGATGAAATGCTGCCCGATCATATCGTTTGGAAATTCTTGAAGTCCTGTCCGAATGATCCCTCCACCATAGAAGCTTCTGGGGGATTTTTTCCATATGTACTCCATTACTCAGCCATCTTAGCCAAAGCTCAAAATCTTCTGGATGATCCCCCTTCCTGTAACCTCCATATTTTGTAACGAGCTTCTTTTTAAATAAAACAGATGGGTGTGCGAAAAGGCAGTCAACAAACCGGTAAGATTTATGTTCTTCAGAAGAATGAATCTGATTTGTCCAGTCGATATAGTGGGCGTAGCCTTCTCCCTTGTTCTCTTTTGATTGTGTAAATTGAATAACTTCACAGGAAACCACTCCCAGTGCCTGGTTGTGCTGTATGAATTTAGATTGTTCTTCTAGACGAAGGGGGTGCATTAGGTCATCCCCATCCATTCTCGCAATTAAATCTGAATTTGATTTTGAAATCCCAAAATTTAGGGCATCCACGATACCACTCCCTGGGTTCTCAAAAGTTCGAATTCTTGGTTCTTTCTTTGCCCAAATAGACAAAATACTGGAACTTTGATCATCGGAATGATCGTCGACTACAATAAGCTCCCAATCCTGCTTGGTTTGCTTCCGGATAGAATTTAGGCATTCCTCCAAAAATGGTTCCTGATTCTTAATTGGCATAACAATTGAAACCTCAGGAATCATTTGCAGATTGATGGTCTTAATCAGAGTCCGAAATTTGCCGAATTGCTTCGTATGCAGAAATACCTGCAGAAACTGCCAAGTTCAGGGATCTCAGCTTGGGAGAGTATTTGGGGATGGTAACTCGATTGTCGCCGACCCACCTGTGAACATAATCGGGAGCACCCCCTCCTTCATTACCAAAGAGAAGCCCATCTCCTTTTTGGAACCTTACATCCCAAATTTTTTTTTGAGCATGTGTGGTAAGCAGGAAAATATTATGTGGTCTGGAGGAGGAGCTGAGGAAACAATCCCAGTTTTCATATTCCAGTACATCCAGATCTTTCCAGTAGTCCATCCCTGCACGTCTTAAGTTTTTGTCGGTAATTTTAAAGCCAAGGGGGTGGATAAGGTGTAATCGGGCCTCGATAAAAGCACACAGCCTTCCTATATTTCCGGTGTTTTGAGGGATTTCAGGCTGAAAGAGAATAATATCTATCATCTTTTGAGGGAATTTTTGATGGCTTGTTCTGCTTCCCGTCTGGCGTCTCTTTTTTTAATATGCTGTCGCTTATCACGCTGATTTTTTCCTGTGCCAACCGCCAGTTCACATTTAATTAAGGCTCCTTGAAAGAAGAGTTTCAGCGGAACAATAGTTTTTCCAGCTGCTTCTACTGCAGCTTGGAGTCTCTCAAGTTCCCGGCGATGCAGCAGCAATTTCCTTGGTCTGGTTGGCTCATGGTTGTTTTCATTGCCAAAGGGATATTCATCAATGTAAGCATTGTAGAGAAACAACTCTTCTTTGTCGAAACGCGCAAAAGACTCGGAAATCTGTGCCTTTCCATTGCGGATCGACTTTACCTCGGTACCGATTAATTGAATACCCGCGACGAAATTGTCAGACAAAAGAAACTTATGCCTTGCTTTTGAGTTTGTGACAGAAGGCAGAGAATCAGCAGCCTTCTTTTTTCCTGCCATCCTTTAAAGAGAAAACTTTGGACAACAGGAACTGTTGTAATTTAACTAGGAATTAAAATTCAGCTTTCTGAATTCTCATCCCAAGGTTGGTAGGAAATTTTGCCTTCAATGATTTCCCGTAGTGCAACATCCTCTGGCTCAAGCTTTTCTAATGATTCGATAAGTGGCTTACTGCCATGCTTAAGTTGTTTCGAACGACGGGAAACAAGGTTAATAAGAGTGTTTGGGTCCTCGACAATTGCCTGGGCCTCTTGTAAATATTCGTCTCTCACTGAAAAAGAAGGGTTAAAAGAAAAGTTTGTAAATTAATTGTCATACGAAATATTGGCAATGTAATTATGGATTATTCTGAAAGAGCTGAAATTTCAATCGCCACAACTACTTGCAGTTCTCCTGAAGATGCCCGGAAGATATCTCAGGCACTAATTGAGAGTGATTTAGTTGCGTGCTGTCAGGTAGATGGCCCGCTTCATTCCTATTATAAATGGAAGGGTGAAGTCTCAGATGAAACCGAGTGGCGAATCACCATGAAGTATAAATCAACAAACAGTGAGCTGGTTATGAGAAAAGTAATAGAAATCCACCCTTACGAGTTGCCACAATGGATAGAACTTCGGGGAGAAGCAGAAAAGAATTTTGGAAACTGGGTAAACAATACCCATGAAACCTGAAAAATTTTACTCTTCTGGCTTGGTCTTGACGAGACAAACGACGCGGTCACCCTCTTTCCACTGACCACGTTTTCTAAGCAATTCCACACGCTCGAAGCGTTTGAGAACATTGCGTTTTTTTATAAGACCCCCTGGGGGATTGAAACTTGGATGCCTGCTCATAAGGAGTTTTATAATGTATAAAAGAAAAATTTACTCAAGATTGAAATGGTGAAGACTTGATTAGGCAGGAGAGGCTAAGGGCTCAGCGCCTGGCTCAATCTCTTCGCTGTCCTTTTCTTTAGCTAAGGATTTGGCATCCTCGGCGATTTCTTCCTCAGTTTGACTCTCATCTTCCGCTCTATCATGGGTAATTTCGGATGTGATTTTTCCATGCTCTAAAATTTCGTGCACATGCTTTCCTTCAATGGTCTCATATTCAAGAAGTGCTGCTGCGGTGGCATGTAGACCATCAATCTTATCATTGAGGATTTCCATTGCACGGAAATACTGGGTATCAATGATGTTTTTAATTTCTGAGTCTATTTTCTGAGCGGTTTCCTCGCTGTAATTTTGGGCTCTACTCAGCTCTTTACCCAAAAATACCTGATCCTGCTTGTCGCCAAAGGAGATCATGCCAAGGTCGCTCATGCCCCAGTCACATACCATGCTTCGGGCAATATTGGTCGCCATACGGATATCACCGGCCGCTCCACTGGTTATATCACCTATCTCAATTTCTTCAGCGGCTCGGCCACCCATAGCACAGCAAACTTGGTTGAGTACCCTGCGTTTGCTTTGGTTTAAAATGTCCTTTTTCGGGGTAAACATGGTGCTTCCCAGACTCTGGCCTCGAGGAATAATCGTAACTTTGTGGATGGGTAAAAGACCGTCATCCACCACAGCCTGAATGATTGCATGTCCTGCTTCGTGGTAAGCAATGATTTTACGGTCCTCTTCATCCATAACCCGACGACGCTCCCGCCCAAAGGAGATTTTCTCACGGGCATCATCCAAATCGATCGGCTGAACAGATTTTTTGCGTCTCCGTGCAGCGATTAGTGCTCCCTCGTTAAGAAGATTGGCAAGATCTGCACCAGAAAAACCAGCAGTCGCCCGTGCCAGAGATTTTAGTTCAACATCCTCAGCTAATTTAATCTTTTTGGCATGAACTTTGAGGATGGCATCCCTGCCCTCTAAATCAGGTAGATCAATGACAACCTGCCGATCAAAACGGCCAGGTCTTAAGAGAGCGTTATCCAAAACATCAGGTCTATTGGTGGCAGCAATAATAATAATTCCTTCATGGCCATCGAAACCATCCATTTCCACGAGTAGAGAATTGAGGGTCTGCTCACGCTCATCGTTTCCTCCACCAAGACCGGCACCACGTTGGCGCCCGACTGCATCGATCTCATCGATGAAAATAAGACAAGGGGCATTTTTTCTTCCCTGCTCAAACATATCCCGAACTCGTGCTGCTCCGACTCCCACGAACATTTCCACAAAATCAGATCCACTGATACTGAAAAAAGGAACATCCGCTTCGCCCGCTACCGCCTTGGCAAGAAGGGTCTTTCCGGTACCCGGAGGCCCCACCATTAATACCCCCTTGGGGATTTTGCCACCTATTTTACGGAATCTTTTAGGATCCTTTAGAAAGTCAACAATCTCTGCAACTTCTTCTTTGGCTTCTTCGCAGCCAGCAACATCGTTGAAAACAATCTTTTCATTTTCCTTGGTAAGGAGTTTGGCCTTACTTTTACCGAAACTGAGGGCTCCTTTCCCCGCCATACGCAGCTGTCTGACGAAAAGGAAATAAAGAAGACCAATAATGAGAAGGAATGGAAGAAGGCTGAACAAAAGATCTGTCCATATGGTACTTGAAGGCTCTTCCCTTAACTGTCCTCCTAGAAGCGCACGGAGGTCTTTGTATTCGGATTCAGTAACTCTTCCCTTGACCACAAAAGGAAGGGTTTTGTACTGCGTTTCGTCCAATTCATATGCGGGGTTTTTGATTTTTCCTTGGATTACATACCATTCCTCGCCACCTTTGGGATCGCTTTGAATGATCGCCTTTTCGACTTTATCCTGCTTGGCAGCAGTAATTAGCTCATCGATAGAATTGATCGAAAGCTGGCTGGGAGCAATCTCGCCAGACTGCACCATGACTAATCCGATGACCGCAGTCAGGATAGCAAGCCATATCAGCAGGACCTTGGGTTGGAAGGATTTAGGCTGATTGCCCGAGTTATCATTTGGTTTTTTATCCACAGCCATTAAATCATGTGCTGAGCTACAAGTAAGTCAAACGGATTACCCAGCGATCATCTTTTGTAACCTTGGTACTTTCTGAAGGTGAAAATCCTGGAATCCACAGGATTACATCCTGTCCGTCCACAATTACAGGAGTTTCGATTTTTTGCTTTTGGCTCCACTTTCTATCTATCATCCAGTCAGACACTTTTTTGTTTCCTGGCGCACCGATTGGAAAGAATCGATCGCCATCCTTACGGGATCTTGCATAAATATGACCTCCGAGTTTTTTGACGGATAGGAAAGCTTCCTGGTTTTGGTCAATCTGGCCATCGCTAATTCTTATAAATAAATCCTTATCCAACTGAATATTCTGAGCATTGATCTGGTTGCCTGAACTTAAATGCACGAATGAATCCAATGGGAGTAAGATCTTGGGTATTGATTTTGCTTTTGGAGGACATTCTAGGAGGAGAAGACTATTTTTTTTCTGAATCTTCCAGTCTTCAGAAAAGTGGTAGGTTTTGAAATCGCTCTTAAATATTAAATTCAATGCATCTCCAAGCTTACTGATTAGAAATGATAATTTGCCTGAGTCTGCAACTTCACTGGTGAGCCACTTTGTTAGCACCCTTCTTTGGGTTGCTACGGGGTATTTGCTTAAAACATCCAAATTCACAGCTTCACCTAAACTGCACTTTTCGAAAGTCTCATTCGCGTGAAAGTCTAATGCAATAGAATCTTGTTCCAGCAATTCCCGTGTTGAATCAATACCTTTGAGCAAATCGCGGTCACAAGAAGCCTTCCATGCAGGCAATACTGTATGTCGCATTTTATTTCGAAGATACAAATTCTCTTGGTTACTCTTATCCTCCCGCCAAGGAATGGCACATTGGTTAAGTGCGTTTGTAATAAATTCCTTTGAGAGAGAGATGAAGGGGCGAAGAAAGACGAGAGAGCCAACTTCGCTAACTGGTTTTGGACCAGTTAGTCCATCCACAGAAACACCCCTTGGGATTCTCCACAATAATGTCTCAGCAACATCGTTCAGATGATGGCCTTGAATAATATGGGTGATTTTTTCATTCTGCTCCAATCTTTTCCAAAAATTCATTCTTAAATTTCGGAGACTGTTCTCATCGAATTTATCGCTATCTTGCGGGGCTTTATCAGCCAAGCACCGAAGGTTTAACTTTTTGCACAACTCTTGGACAAAAGCTTCGTCTTGACCGGAATCTTCTCCTCTCAATTGATGATTAAAATGTGTAATAGTCAGTCTCTTCCTTAAATTTGGAAAAGCAGCATAAACTAAAAGCACACAAAGGGTGCTGTCAGCCCCACCCGAGCAAGCGATTCCGATACTTTCATCCTTCGAAAAGAATTTAATGGCAGATACTACATCCTTACTCCATGAATGCAGAGGAATCAGTTCGAGTAATTCTTTTGCCCGCTCGGCCAAGTTGTCCGGCAGGTCAAAAGAATGAATCATGTTAGCACTATTACTTTCCAATCGAGTCCTTCGGAAACCACTTTTTCAGGCATTCCGGAATCTTTACCGAGCCATTAGGTTGTAAATTATTCTCCAGAATTGCCGCCAGAACCCTGGGGATAGCCAAGGCAGATCCGTTTAAGGTATGTACCGGTTGAGGTTTGCCATCTTCTCCACGAAAGCGGATATTTGCCCGCCTAGCCTGGAAATCGGTAAAATTGCTACAACTGGATACCTCCAGCCATCTTTTCTGCCCTGCTGCCCACACTTCAAGGTCGTATTGCTTGGAATGGGGAAACCCTATGTCACCAGAGCAGATCAAAAGCACCCGGTAGGGAAGCCCGAGTTTTTGAAGAAGCCCTTCGGCATCCGCACGCAACTTTTCGAGTTCGTCGAAGCTTTCGTCCGGATGAGTCCATTCAACTAGTTCCACCTTGTCAAACTGATGCAGGCGGTTGAGTCCGCGCACATCCTTGCCCCAGCTGCCCGCTTCTCTGCGAAAACAAGGTGTATAGGCACATCTTTTGACCGGCAATTGCTCAGCGGAGAGGATTTCATCGCGGAAGAAATTTGTAACCGGTACTTCCGCAGTCGGAATCAGATAAACCTCCTCGTTTTGATCAAGATACATCTGCCCTTCTTTATCGGGCAATTGGCCGGTAGCGGTAGCACTGGCTGCATTCACCACAATAGGCGAATGCAGCTCTTCATATCCATTCTTGCCTGCTTCCTCTAAAAAGAAATTGATCAGTGCACGAACGAGTTGAGACATTTCACCTACATAAAAAGGGAATCCAGCACCGGTAACTTTTACTCCCCTGGGAAAATCAATCATTTGATCAAACCAGGGAATATCATAGTGCGGAACGGCGTTGGGGAAATCCCCCTCCACATTTCCCCAAGTCGAGATCGCTTGGTTGTCCTGCTCCCCCTTTCCATCCGGTACGGATTCGTGGGGAATGTTGGGGACGGTCATAAATGCCTCCTGGAATGCATCGTCCGCCTGCTTTGAAATGGACTCCAAATCCTTGACCTTGGCAGCCAGTTCTTTCATCTCTGCTACCTTGGCGAGAAATTCGGGTGACCCCTTGGGTAACTGCGACATTTCATTGTTAGCCGCCTTCTGCCCTGCCCTCGCCTGCTCTGCAGCCGAAATGGCTTCCCTACGCTTTTGGTCTAACTTGACAAGTGCATCTAAGTCGCATTGGAATTTTTTGCGTGATATCGCGGAGCGTAAAGCATCTAAGTCATTTCTGAGGTGTGAAATTTCGATCATAATTATTTTAATCTATAAAACATTTTCCTTGAAATTTGGAAAGTAAATTGCCCCCTCATTAAAATACTGAGCGATTAGGTGGCCCGACCGACAAGATTACAAATCATTCTTGTGAGTGGATGGGATTTGGTAAATATAGAAAAGATGTCCATGCCAGCCACTATGATCCAAGCCACTCGGGCCTGCCCAATCTCTGGCTCGAAAGATGCCTATGAGGTTTGCTCAAAGGATCGCCACGGTAAACCTTTGCGGAATATAATTTCAGCAAATTCAGGCTTAATTTATGTCGATCCTGTTCCATTTGAAAATACCGAAGAGTTCTACAAAACAGAATATCGGAAATCCTACAAATGTGTACACAGACCAAAACCCAAGCATGTCTACCGTGCAGGTAAAGTTGCCATGGGTAGGTTTTCTCGATTGAGCAAGTATTTGCCTGAAGGTGCACAATGCTTGGATGCTGGCTCTAGCAGCGGAGAGTTTGTTTATCTTTTGAATCAAAGAAGTTTCAGGGCACAGGGAGTTGAAGCAAATTTACCTTACGCCGAATATAGTGAATCAGAACTTAACCTATCTGTAACTAAATCACCTTTCTCCGAATTTAAGACCGAGGAGAAATTTGATCTCATTACCATGTTTCATGTTCTTGAGCACTTAGAAAATCCAGTTCGCGACCTATCCCATCTAGGCCAATTTTTGAAACCTGAAGGAAAGCTTGTTATCGAGGTCCCTAATATACTGTATCCTGACATGGCTTTTAGTCACAAATGGCACCCTGGACATCTTTTTTCATTTACCGATCAAACCTTGTCTCTACTTCTTGAGAAGGCTGGTTTTTCAACAATTTCTTGTGCCCCGATTGGCGATGGTGGAAATCTCTGGGGAGTTTTTGAGATTTCAGAAGGTGGACATTCCAAGCAATCGATAGAAAGCCAAAGATCTCTCTGTGTTAGCAATTTGCATGAATTGGAAAAAGGGAAAATGGACTACAAACTTAATATAATAAATTATTTTAAGTTCATCCCAAAACTGTTGAATCAGTTAGTTGAGAAAAAGTTTGCGAATCCAAAAAGTGGTAAAGAAATTTTGGATCAACTCTACTCGACCTGATGTTTCCTTTGATTGAAAGCACATTCAACTGCCTCGGCTACTTGTTCAGCCGAAATTAAATCCAGGTTTTTTTCTTGGGCAGTGAAAATGGTACTATTTTCACAATTAAGGGGATATGGACCGTATCGGTTAGCCGATGTTGGCCCAAATAAAGCAACGATCGGTTTATTTAACGAAGAGGCAATGTGTAATGGGGCACTATCATTAGAGATCACAACACTTGCCCGTTTAATAAGGGCAGGGAGTTCAATTAGGTTAAGACGATTTCTTAGGTCAATTGCTTCTGGGTAGTGCTCATCTTTATTATTTCCACCAATGACAATACTGAGTGACGAGGTTTTGCTTAGCAATTGACTAAGTTTAAAAAAGTGAGGCCAAACTTTTTCCTGCCTTCGACTCTCTGGGAATAACAGGATAAACTCTTTTTCTCCAATATGCTTTAAGGTAGATGGGGATAAATGTGAGTTAGGGAATTCAGTAGGTAATTTGGGATTCCAATTTTGAATGTTCAGTTGAGACAAGAAAGGTACTAGGCGATCAATCGCATGAATTTCTGTTTTCCTGGAACTCTCCCCGACAGACTTGTAAAAAAAAGTTGAACACTCCCTGCCATCTGCCACGCCTATTTTATGGTTGGAATGAGCACAAAATGCTAAAAACGCACTCCTGAATAAACCCTGTAAATCCATTACAAAGTCATATTTCTTTTTCCTAACTTTTTGTAAAAGAGTCAGGTAAGATCGAATGCCCCTTCCCTTCTGATAAAGGAAATTTGTTTGAGTAATTCCACTAGCCGAAAGAATGGGTTCGAGTTCAGCTTTTATTACCCAGTCTATGGAAACCGAGGGAATATTATCAACTATTTGGTTAACCACTCGAAGTGCATGGATAACATCTCCTAGGGAAGAAGGCTTGATGATTAGAATACGCATTTAAAATGGCATTTGATCAGAATGCCTACCGAATGTAAAAAGGGAACTTATTTTAATGTGGTAATGGTATTTTTGATAAAAGTAATTGGTCTTGTTCTGTCAGTCCTTCCGTATTCCTTTCTTGAGAAGTTATCCAATTTGCTTGGAGTTCTATTAGTTACCGTCCCCAATAAAAGAAAAAGAATAATTTTTTCGAACCTTAAATATGCATTTCCCGATTGGAGTAGTAAGAAGATAACCCTTAAGGGGCGAGAGTCCGCTGCCAGACTTATTGAAATGGGCCTTTTATCTTTATCCTACCCATATTTCTCGGCTTTTAGAAAAAAAAGTATTCTTCTGATTGATCAGAAAAGCGAAGCAAGCCTAGCTGATTTCAGAACATCTGGTAAACCTGTAATTTTTTTAATTCCGCATGTTTGCCTTTTTGAAACCCTTGCGATTTCTCCTAATTTTAGGCCATTTGCAGGCAAATCACTTGGTGCAATTTACAGACCAAACAGGAATCCTAAATTAGATCAACTTATCATAAATTCAAGAACCTCTGTTGGAGTCGAAGTCTTTTCAAGAGATTCCGCACTTTGGAGTGCCCGAGATTTTTTAAAAAGAGGAAATTGGCTTGGATTATTATTTGACCAACATTCCGGGATTCAGGGATGCCATTCTTATTTCCTAAATCGTTTCGCCTCCATCACCACGATGCCTGAATTATTAGGAAAAGCCTCCAATGCAAGAGTTGTTTTCTGTTTCCCGAGAAGGGTTGGTTTCTTTCAAGCCAAATTGGAGCTTGAAGAACTCACTTGCGCACCCGCCGACTATCCCTTTAAAGCTCATGAGATTTTGGAAAACACGATTCGCCGTTCAGATGGACTACCCGAGTGGTTGTGGGCCCACGAAAGATGGAAGACTCAACAAAACTATCGTTTTCATTTGAGGCACAGGCACAAAAGAGAGAAGTTCCCTAATTCCGAAATTCGCACGACCAAACTTTGGATCAGAATGCCAAACTGGTTAGGTGATGTGGTCATGACTTTTCCATTAATTGATGCAATAAAAAGAGGGCGACCAGATGCTGAAATTACCCTCATTGCCAAACCTCAATTTAAAGAACTTTTTAAAAATTTAAATATTGGTGATAAATATATTGACTTGCCTTATGAGTTGGGAGTCAAGGCTCATGCTCAATTTTTGGATAAACGCAATGAATATGGTAGCTTAATAATAAATTTATCGAACTCTTTGCGCTCTGATATAGAATGTTTCTTGTTGGGTATACCCCGTAGGTACGGATTAAAATTCAGAGGTCGATTCCGCCCCTTTTTAACACATTCTTTTTTACATAACCCAAAGGCCAGTTCAAAGATTCATCAAGTTCAGCTATGGAATAGGATGCTTAAATCCTTTGGTTTAAACGAGCGATTGAGCTACAAACCTATTAATCTTTCAATAAAGTCGTTGAGTGGTAAGATAGGCGTTTTACCTGGTTCTGCTAACCAACCATCCAAACGTTGGTCACTTGGGCACTGGGAAGGGTTACTAATAAGACTTTTGGATGATAATTCAATCAATGAAATTCATGTTTATGGAACTAGTAAAGAGTGTGAAGGAATTGATCTTTTGATTAAACGGGTCAGTAGCGAACGACTGTTTAATCAGTGTGGTAAAACAAATCTCTGGGGATTAGCCCAAGAATTAGCGTCTTGTGAAAAAGTTTTAGGTAACGATTCAGGTGGTTTGCATCTTGCCAACTTTTTAGGAGTTAATACTACAATCCTATTTGGTCCTACAGACCCCAATGTTACTGCACCGTTATATGATGCCCCCATGCAAGTTGTTAGATCTAGGAACGCGGAGGGACATCTATCTAATAATCTTGATGACTTAACTATCGATCAGGTATTTGAAACTATTAAAATTTAAGAAAAACTAATGAGGGTCTTTTCTAAAGCGTTGAATCATAATCCAGTTACACGATATGTTAAAAATTACCGGAATAAGATTATAAACTGGTATTTTATGAGAAAAAACGTGCCGAACCTTGAAGAGTTTTATAATAAATTTGAAAAAGGAGATTCTGTTGTTTTCTCGATTGCTTTCAATACGCCAGTTTGCGTTGAGATAATGATTGATGCATGGACTGAATTTGCTCAACAGACTAAATTAGCAATCATTGACAATTCAAGTGATCTAGATGCGTCAAAAAAAATAGCAAAGATTTGTTTTGGCAGGTGTCCCTACCTGCGCTTGCCTCATAATCCAGAGTGGCATCCATGTCGATCTCACGCATTGGCAATGAATTGGACTTATAATAGGGTTGTAAAGACGATTAAGCCAAAATACTTTGGCTTTTTGGACCATGACTGCTTTCCTTTTTCGAATTTCAATTTATCTGAAAAAATGGGACAATACTCCCTTTATGGAGAAAAAAGAGTTTCCGAAGAATTTTCAGGTATTTGGAATTTATGGGCTGGATTTTGCTTCTTTGAATTTGAGCATTTTGCGTTAAAATCTTTTGATTTTACTCATCGAGTAGAACTGGGTTTAGACACTGGTGGGAGTAACTGGTTGGGAATTTACCAGTATCTTGATGAACTTGACCTCCTCCCTGCTAAAAGAAGAGACAGAGTTTTTGAGAATTCAACTAGAGAGATGTCAAATTTCATAATAATAGATGATTTCATCCACTTCGGGTCGGGTTCTAGAAAAGACAAAGGTAACCCTATGAGTTTAACAAACTTTAAGCATGTCATGAGTCAGATGTCGCCTAATGAGTCTACATATATTTAAAGTTTAGGTTAAAAAATATTTTTAATAGAATCATTTCGACCAATCTATTTCTTCATTTAGTGTATAAATTCAAGTTTTATTCAAAGTCGATATTTGAGCATTTTTTCATTCCTGATGTCTGCTACCGTAAAAGGCTCTCTACTATTTTCTCGCAAGCAGGCGAGGAGGAAATCAAGCAGGCACTCAAAAGAGTGAATTATTATTTCAAGCGGAAGGATTTCTTTGATCTGAATGATGAAGATTCAAACACTTTAGCTTCCCTCTCCTGCTTTAATAAATCTGCTTATTATTATGATATAAGGTCAGTACTGAGGTACTTCCCAGAGGAATTTAAATTTCATTGTTGGTTAAGGGATGTTATTACAGTTCCTGATCAACCTTGCTTTGTGAAGTGCAGACCGATTACCGAAAACCATGAGAATAGTGCCATTTTAAAACTTAACCAAGTTCGCCACTTCCGGAAAATAAAAGATGCCTACAAATATGAGGAAAAATTAGACAAACTTGTATGGCGAGGTAGCGTTCATCAAAGGGCTTGGCGTTCTGAATTTGTTAAAAAACTTTTCAATAATTCTCGGTGTGATGTTGGGGCATTGAGCGGTACTGCTGGAATTGCCGGGAGTCAATTTGAGAAACGATTTCTATCGATCAATGAACAGCTAAAAAATAAGTTCATTTTTTCAATTGAAGGTGCTGATGTTGCTACAAATTTAAAATGGATAGCTCAATCTAACTCTTTATGTTTCATGAAAAAACCAAGGCATGAATCTTGGTTTATGGAAAATTCACTAGTACCTGGTTTTCACTATGTCTTGGTTGATGAAAGTCTCGATGATATTAATGATAAAATTAAGTTTTATCAGGATAACCCTGATAAAGCAGAAGCAATAATTTCAAATCTTCAAAAATTTTATTCTCAATTTGAAGACGCTTCCAGTGAAGTATTGGTCTCGTTACTAGTTGTACTGAAATATTTCTACCTTAGTGGTCAATTATCCCTTGAGAGATTGGGGTTTGGCTTTCTCGAAAGTGATTTCCTCGGTTCAAATTAGAAATTCGATGGTTTAAAAAAATTCTTATTAAAGTGAATTCTCAATTGCCACTGTCCGTATCTATAATTGCCAAAAACGAAGCAAATAATCTCGGGAGATGTCTCAGTAGTTTAGGCGGCATTGCAAGTGAAATCATAGTCGTTCATAACGATTGTACTGACACAACCGTTGAGGTCGCTAAATCATTCGGTGCCAAATGCTTTGAGCACAATTGGCAAGGGCATGTTGAGCAAAAAAATATCGCTTTAAGTATATGCTCTAATCAATGGATATTGTGTTTGGATGCTGATGAAGCTTTATCTGACAAATTAAGAGATTCAATAGTACTATTCCTTGGGAGTGCCGAACTTTGTGGCAAATATCATGCAGTTAAATTTAACCGTCGTTCTTTTTTCTTGGGTAAGTGGATTAAACATGGTGATTGGTACCCAGACACGAAAGTCAGACTTGTTAAGAAAAGTAAAGCCACCTGGGGAGGAATTAACCCCCACGATAAATTGATAGCTAAAGACAATCGAAGGATTTTAAAACTCGATGGTGATCTTGAGCATTATTCATTTGCTGGAATCAGGGATTTAACCCAAAAATCCATCCGCTATTCGGATATTTTTGTTAATCATAATACGAACAAAACATTTTCTCCTAGGGTCGCTATTCTTCGTGCTTTTTGGCGGTTTTTTAGATGCTATTTATTGAGGTTAGGTTTTTTGGATGGAAGCGTAGGTTTTATTATTGCCTTTTCCATCGCTCAGGAAACACTTCTCAAACATGGTAGATGCAGGGATAGTCAAGTTAGCGAAGAGTAGATTTAAAATAGGTCTCAAGTATTTTCAATGAGTCGCGAGAGTGCAATAACTCTTAAGTCGGAGATGACCGATGCTGAGGTTTATTCGATCAAAAATGCCATCAAGGATTCTAAGTTGACTGGATTACATATTGAAATTGGTACAGCCGCAGGCGGCACTTTGTGTGAAATTCTAAAATGCTATCAAAACGAATTAAAAGTTGTGCCGCCACAATTTATAATCATTGACCCCCTAACCTACTTTAACGATCAGTATGAGAAAATTTGTCTTAATTTAAAAAATAATGGTTTGAGTAAGAATAACATTACTTTTGAAAAGAATAAAAGTAGCGTAGCGTTTAGAAATTTAAGTGCTCATGCTGGTGAAATTGACTTCATTCTCATTGATGGTAATCATAAAATTAATCACTTCGTTGGAGATTTAAGGTTTTCCAGGTACCTAAAGGCGGGAGGCCTTCTATTGATTCACGATTATTCCAATGGTTTCACTGGGATACATTCTGCAACTAATATTTTTCTAAATAGATACAGGAATTATGAAGTACTTTCCTATGTAGATTCTTTAATTATTTTAAGGAAAAAAACTGTCACAAATACTCAAGAGGTTTCTGTAATAGATCAATTTATGAGTGGATTAGTTAATATTTTCCAGCAAGTAAAATTAAGTCTTCATAAGAGGGTAAATTCTATTTTTCTCTAATTTTAAAATAAATTTAATGGATGCCTAAATCGTGAACTTCCAAAAATATTACGATGAATTTATCAATTTCACTTCAGATATTGATGATTCAGTTCCTCGCGGGATTCTAAAGTCAGAGGCCTTTTTTGTTAGAGGACTGATAGCTGATTCAAACCCTGTGCAGTTGATTGAGTCAGGAAGGGCACAAGGTCAAAGCACTTTGCTTTTATCCAAATCAATGCCCCAACTTAAAATTATAAGTATCGAGCGTGAATTCAATGACAATGATTCAAGTATTGCTCTAGATAGACTAAGTGCTCAAAAAAATGTAAATTGTCTTTTTGGAGATTCTAAAAAAATACTTCCGCATTTAGCTCTTGATGGTGATGTAGTAATCATCGATGGACCTAAAGACATGGATGCCATGTTATTATTACATAAAATCTGCCAAAAAAGAAAAATATCTCAGGCTTTTATTCATGATGCTTATCACGGTTCCTTATTGAGAAGTTGGCTTGAGGTCTTTCGTAAAAATGTTGTTTACAGTGATGATAGTCATTTTCTCATAAAATACTGTCATGTAGATAAACAGAAATCCGATAAAGAATTGAAGTTTTGGTCTGACCCTAAAAGCTATCCTACAAAAAAAGTATACGGTGGCACCTTTGTATGCTTTGATGTGGATGACTTAAATTTTAATCTTTTTGAATATTTTAGTTTAAAAATCTATCGAATTTTTTCTAAGTACAAAAGGTCATTATTGAAGAGGATATTTTGCGATTACAAAGACAAGCATCCCTGTGAAGCATAATGATCTAGTCTTTTTATGAAAGTTGCGATTTCACAATCAAACTATATTCCATGGAAGGGGTACTTTGATTTAATTGCTTCTGTTGACGAATTTATTTTATTTGATGACATGCAATATACCCGTCGTGATTGGCGAAATCGTAATAAGATCAAAACACCCGATGGGTTGCAGTGGTTAACGGTTCCGGTAAAAACTAAAGGTAAATTTACTCAAAAAATCTACGAAACTGAATTGGAAGGAGGAGCTTGGCAAAAAAATCACTGGGAAGCTTTTGTCAAAAACTACTCTAGATCAAAACATTTCGAATACATTTCAGAATTCTTGAAGCCATTATACAAGGATGTAACTTATAAAATGCTCAGTGATTTGAATAAGAATTTTATTATACAAATATGTGAATTTTTAGGAATAAAAACTAAAATATCAAACTCTTCTGACTTTTCTCTCAAGAATGGTAAAAGCGAAAGGTTGGTTGATATTTGCTTACAGATTGGTGCGGTAGAATACATCTCAGCACCTGCAGCTAAAAATTACCTAGACCTTCAAGTTTTTAGGAAATCCAATATAGAAGTATCCTGGTTTAATTATTCAGATTATCCTAAGTATGAACAACTATGGGGTGATTTTGAGCATCAAGTTTCGATAATAGATTTGCTTTTTAATTGCGGAAATGATGCTAAGAAAAAAATGAAGTTTACTAAATATGATTGACGATGATCTTTTGAGTTCAGTCACAAGCTATTATACATCCAAGATTACTCAGTATGGATGTACGCCTAAAGGGGTTGATTGGAATGGAATCAAAGGTCAAAATTTAAGATTCGAACAATTAATAAAAGTTATCCAAGGTAAGGATTTTTTCTCAATTAATGACTTAGGTTGTGGATACGGTGCACTTTTTCAGTATTTAATAAAACATTACAAAGACTTTTCTTATCAAGGAACAGATGTCTCTGCAGCTATGGTTTCAGAGGCAATTGGGATGAACTATGGAGAACGAGCTAAGTTCAAAAAATCTTCAAATTTAGTGCGTATCGCTGATTACAGCGTAGCAAGCGGAGTATTTAATGTAAAACTTGATCAATCAAATGAAACTTGGGAGAAATTTGTACTTTCTGTCCTTGATGATTTGAATAACAGCAGTCGTATAGGTTTTGCATTTAATTGCCTTACATCTTATTCGGATATCGAAAGAATGAAGGATAATTTGTATTATGCTAACTGCCTTGAATATTTTGATTTATGTAAAAAAAGATATTCTCGAAATGTGTCTTTAATGCATGATTATGATCTTTATGAATTTACTATCATTGTTCGCAAGTTTTAATATCAAGTGGTTAAGAAAAAATTAATTATATTTGGTTGTAGTGAAATTGCTCAGTTGGCAAATTTCTATTTTAAACAAACTGAAGAGTACAATGTAGTTGCTTTTACAATTGATGGTGAATTTATCAGTGAAAATGTTTTTGAGGAACTTCCAGTAGTTCCATTTCAAGAAGTGCCTTCACTATACGACAGTTCGAAGTATGATTTATTTATAGCACTCAGTTATTCTAAATTAAATTCTTTAAGAAAAACCAAGTTTTTAGAAGCTAAAACTATGGGATATAGTTGCCCTAGCTATATAAGTCCACAGGCAACAATTTTAAATCAATTTAACTTTGGCGAAAACTGTTTCATTTTGGAAGATAATACAATACAACCATTTGTGAGCATAGGCGATAATGTTACTTTATGGAGTGGAAATCACATCGGTCATCATAGCACTATTAAAAGTCATTCTTTTATAACATCTCATTCTGTTATTTCTGGCGGGGTAGAGATAGGAGAGCAATGCTTTGTTGGAGTCAATTCAACACTAAGGAATCACATCAAAATTGGAGATCGATGTGTAATCGGTGCGGGATCATTAATCCTCAAAGATACAGACCCTGATGGCGTTTACATAGGTAAAGCAACTGAACGTTCCCGTGTTCCAAGTTCGAGGCTTAGAGGTATTTAAGTGAAATGGAAAAAATTAGGGCAAATATTTTGCCCGAATCATGACTTTGATTGGATGCAATCTCATGCTTCAGTACCTTTTATTAGTTCGTTTGATGGAGATATTGCAAAGATTTACTTTAGCACTCGAAACAAAAAACAGGAATCTTCAGTTGGTTATTTGTGGTACGATTTCGAAAAATTAAAAGTTTTAGAAGTCGGGGAAACGCCTATTTTGACTAAGGGCGATCTCGGTTGTTTCGACGACAGTGGAGTAATGGGAACTTGTATGGTCGAAATAGATTCATCTTTGAGAATGTATTACATCGGGTGGAATTTGGGCGTTACGGTGCCATTTAGGAATTCAATTGGTGTTGCTGAGTCTCACGACAATGGGAAAACATTTCACAAGCTTTTTAAAGGTCCTATTATTGATAGGAGTTCTGCCGAACCTCATTTTGTTGCCAGTAATTGTGTCCTTTTTGATCAAGGGTTGTTTAAAATGTGGTATCTATCATGTACAGAATGGAACAAGGATGAAAATGATAATATTCAGCATAAATACCATATCAAGTATGCTGAATCAATTGATGGACTCAATTGGAGCAGAGACGGAGTTGTTGCCATTGATTACAAAGACGAGCATGAATACGCAATCTCTGTGCCTAGGGTCATAAAGGATGATGATTTAACATACAAGATGTGGTTTTCTGCACGAGGGACAAAGAATTCTTCGACTTACAGAATTTGCTTTGCAGAATCGACAAATGGAATTCAATGGATCAGAAAAGATGACGAAGTTGGAATTGATGTATCCTTAACTGGTTGGGATGCGGAAATGATAGAGTATCCATTTGTATTTGATTATAAAGGTTCACGACTTATGTTGTATAATGGTAATGGTTACGGTAAAAGTGGGTTTGGGCTCGCATTATTAAATATATAAATGACTCATCGCCCAAGCACTTCCATACCCTTCAATTGGCCGTACATGACTGGTCAGGAATTGGGGCATATTTCTGAAGCTCATCGTAATGGAAAACTTGCTGGTGATGGTCCTTACACAAAAAAATGTCATCATTGGATTGAATCTCATACCAATACTCTAAGAGCATTACTAACCCATTCATGTACTGCTTCTTTAGAGATGACAGCCTTGCTTCTTGATCTCGGTGTCGGTGACGAAGTAATCATGCCATCATATACATTTGTATCTACGGCGAATGCATTCGCATTGCGTGGAGTGACTCCAGTTTTCGTTGATATTCGTGGGGACACTCTAAACATAGATGAAACCAAGATAACGGCGGCTATAACACCTAAGACTAAGGCTATTATTCCAGTACATTATGGCGGTGTAGCTTGTGAGATGGATGCAATAATGGAAATTGCTGAGAATCATAATTTGTCTGTAGTTGAGGATGCGGCTCAAGGGGTTATGGCCTCTTACAAAGGGAAGTCACTGGGGTCTATTGGCGATTTAGGTGCATATAGTTTTCATGAAACTAAAAATTTAATTTCTGGAGAAGGTGGAGCACTGCTAGTTAATAATCCGGAGATGATTGAACGTGCAGAAATTATTCGAGAAAAAGGAACCGACCGAAAAAAATTCTCTGAGGGGATTGTTGATAAATACACTTGGCAAGAGTTGGGATCATCATATTTGCCAGGTGAAATAATAGCAGCTTTTCTTTGGGCACAGATGCTAGAAGCCAAAAAAATAACTTCGAAGCGAATTCAACTTTGGCAAACATATCATAGTGCATTCATCGATGCTGAAAACGAAGGTTTACTAAGAAGGCCAATAGTACCTGCTGAGTGCTTACACAATGGTCATATGTACTACATATTGTTACCGCGACGATTTGACAGATCAAAGGTGATAAAGGAACTTGGCGAAAACTCAGTTAATGCAATTTTTCACTATATTCCTCTTCATCAATCACCTGCAGGGAGAAAATTTTGTAAAATTTCGGGTAGCATGAAAGTTACCGATGACATTTCTGGTAGGATTCTTCGACTTCCCTGTTGGGCAGGTCTTGAAGATGAAGTCAATTATGTAGTTGAAACTACAATAAAAGTCCTTTCAAAATTTAAATAGAATCTGCTAGATTTGATTGCTTTTCATTTACACCACCGAGCATTTGATAATACTGGCGGGCTAAATTTTCTTCACTAAAGTATGAATTAACTATGTTAATATTATTTTTTTTGTCTTTTTGGGGAATGGTTTCGGTCGAAAGATTTTTATAATCATAAATTTTTATTCCTAATTTTTTAAAAGTCTCCCATTGAGTGGTGGATCTTCTGAAAAAAACTTTTTTTCCTAAACCTAGAAGCGGTATAGCATTGCCTGTGCCCTGCTCCCTATCATGTGCGAAAATTGCGGAGTCGACACTTTCCAGCAATGCATAGTAATTATCCAATTCTAAATAATCCAGTATTGGTAGAAATTCGTTACCGAAAATTTCTTTACCTAAATTAACCGTTTTCTTGATATAAATCTGATTACCATAAGCTAATGGGCAAATTACTTTGATTGGTGTTTTTGAGTTAATTTTATTTAAATTATCAAATATCTCTGCATGACTGTTATTCTCATATCCCGAGTTTCCCACAAGAACAGTCCATTTTGAATCCTTTGACTCATCTGCTGTTTTGTTTAAATCTAAATTTAAGGTATTGCTAACATAAGCCATACACTCATGGTATTGCCCGGAAAACTTATAATAAACAGTCGCTTTGGCTACAGCGCCTTGAATGAATGACCCAGCATGCTGCAGTTTTGATATTAGGGATTTTCTAATGAAATTTCTGTAAATTCTTCTTAATGGGCCTTTTTCATTGAGATAACAGTAAACATCCCCACCCCATAAAAGCCAATATACCCTACTGAAATCAAAATCTATCTTGAGGAGGCATCGAACTAGGTAAAAATCTAAAAGACCATGAATAACAATCTTATCGTAGATTGAAATTAGTTTCTCAAATTCAAGAGGTGTTTTTTTATTTTTTGTACAAAAGTACTTTAATCCGTCAATCTTTCTCTCGGGGAACCTTGATAAGACAATAAAATCATGCTTGCTGTAATCAAAATATTCTTTGAAAAATTCAATTAAAGCAGGAATGAATTTTCTGTCACCGTCAGTTATATGAAGCGTTCGAGGCGTGTTATATTGCTTTTTCAATATTTTCCTATTCAATTTTTTGTTTAACGGATTAAAAGTTAATTAGAAATTTTCAAATTAAAATTAGTTGAATCAAGCACTTAGAAGCATTTTATTCATACTTCTTAGGTTTATCCTTAGAAAGAAATTTGTAACTGCGAAGTGTAGTTTCCTCAATGCCCATCTCAAATCTTCACCCAAGGATGTTTTGGGTCGTCACCTCTATAAATACGGGATGCACGAGCCTGAAAATAGTAAATTCCTACAACAGACTATAAAACTTGGGGATGGGGATATTGCTATTGATATAGGGGCTAACCTTGGGTGGTATTCAGTCTTACTAAACCGAATATCCGAGAGTGGTTCTGTCGTATTCGCTTTTGAACCAGATCCAAATAATTTTGAACTATTAAAATTCAATGTAACGAAAAACGATTGCTCAAATGTAAAAGCTTTCAATAAAGCGGCTTCTGTTAAAAGCGAAACTCTCAGCTTGTACAAGTATCCCGAAAAAAATCGTGGAAGGCATTCACTACTGCCACAAAAAAATGCAAAAAAAATAGATGTGAGTGCTGTTTGCTTGGATCAATTCCTAGAAGCTGAGCTTCACTCGAGAGTTAAATTTATTAAGATCGATATTGAAGGTTATGAATTTTATGCACTGCGCGGAGCTATGAATATTCTCAATTACTGCCCTATGGTCATGATGGAATTTTCCCCACACTTGTACCCCGAACCATCTCATGCCACTGAATTAGTCCATTTCATGGCCAATCTTGAGTTTATGCCAAAATTATTAATGCATGGGAAGTTAGAAGAAATCGACCTTGATTCATTGATTGGCGAAACTAGGCAGGTAGATGTTTTTTGGATCAAGAAATCAGGCTAGATTCAATAACTTTAAATACTGATTGATTTCACGGTCTTCTCCATAAAAAATTTCATAATCAAGAGAGTCAAATGTTGATTTATTTTTTGAGTATGAAGCCAAGTGATCCGCGGCTTTTTCGCAGTAATTGAACTCGTGATAATCGATAGCTAGTCCATTAGATTCATTAATCAATTCTGAGGCACCGTTTTGACTTGTGGTTATTACACGGCATCCACATGAGAGTGCTTCCAGGCAACTGTTAGAGAACGCATCGTACTTAGTCGGTAATATCATGTAATCGCAGGTTTGATATAGTTCTTGAATGTTTTCTAAAGGTCCAAGAAACTGAACTTGAGTGGCTATGCCAAGGTTCAGGGCGATAGATTTATACTTTTTCTGGTTGCCTCTGCCGCCAACCCAGACTTTTACAGCCAAACCTCTTGTACTTAGTTTACTGGCAATTTCGAAAACCAAGTTTAAACCCTTCCTGTCCCAACCGCTTCCAGAAAAAAGAAGGTTAAAGTTATCATTTGAGATGTTCCACTTTTGCCGAAGTTCTGATTTTTCCTGTTCTTTTACTTGTCTGAAAATCGTCGTATCGTAACCATTATAAATTACAGAAAATTTATCTTCGGAAATCTCGGGGTAATGGATGTGAAGTTGCTTTTGAATAAGTTTCGAGTTTGCTACTACAAACTGTGATTTTTCTACCGATATTTTTTCTAAAGTTGGCAGAAAAATATTCATCGGATTTAGGAACTTTTTTAACCCATTGGAGTACTTACATTTTTGCCAGACTAAATGGACTCCATCCCCTGCCCTATAAATGGTTCCAGGAACTCCTCTTTCCATGCTAAGGACGAGTGCACCTTCTTGCTTTTTTAAGAATTTACGAGCACTCTTTGCAAATCGCAGGCATCTTAACCAACTGGGCCCTTTAGTGCCTTGAATTCGCACTCCATTGATACTTTTTCCTGCATGGATTAATTCAGTATCAAAATGTTTGGAAAATGCCTTAACAAATCGATGAGCTACTTTTTCGGCTCCGCCAATCCCTAACGACTCTCTTCTAATGATGAAAAGCTTTCTCATGTTTTGATTATCCATTAAACATTTACCCGCTAAGAAGGAGAGTATATTTTGTGAAGATTATAGAATCTGTATTTTAAAGATATGAACTTAAAATGGTGGGCAAGAAAGAACCTTACATTTATTAGGCTTTTAAACAAACTAAGATTACTAACTACTAGAAAGAATAGTTATCTTTATCAAAAAGGCTGGGTAAAGACACTCCTGACGGGATACCCATGCGATAACAATAGCAATGCTTTGCCATGGATGAATTTTTCATTCCTACATTTCATCGAAAATAGATTAAGCAAAAATCTCTCAATACTTGAGTTCGGCGGAGGATATTCCACACTCTACTGGGCCAGAAACGCAAAATGTGTTTACGGAATTGAGCATGATCAGTTTTTTGTCAAAACACTCCAGCCTGAACTTCCCGACAATGGTTACTTGCTTGTTCCTGGTGACGGGAACTCAAATGAATATGAATATATGGGTGAGGTTGCATTCGAGCAAAATGATCGTAATGAGTTCGATATCTTAATTATAGATGGGATCAAGCGGAACGAATGTTTTGAGAATTCAATTCAATATCTAAAGGATGATGGAATTATCATTTGGGATGATAGTTCCAGAAACTCGTATACAAATTCTTTTGATAAACTAGAATCATTAGGTTTTAAAAGGCTTGCATTTGAGGGATTGAAACCCGGTGACAGGTCCGTCGATGAAACTTCAGTTTTCTATCGGGCAAACAATTGCATTGGTTTATAAAGTTAAAATGAGGCTTTATTCATTAGAAGACAGCCACGAGGACATTCTTGGTAAAGCGATGCGGGGCTTAGGGATTGGTAAAAATGAAATGGCGATTCGCTTGCAGTGTGAGAAGTCTGAGGTGGAGGCTATCCTTTCTGGTGGAGTAGATGAATCTTTGATTTCAGTGATGGCTAAGGAGCTCGATTTGGATGCTGAAAAACTTTTGAGATCATCAAAAAAGGAATGGTGCCCTGCCCCTCTCTCAATAAATTGCTTAAAGCAATTCAATCTGCCATTTGGCGATATGTTAGTGAATGTTTTTGTGGCATGGGATAAAAACTCAAGGAACGCTTGGATATTTGATACGGGTCCAATCGCGGATCCCATTCTGACATTTATTCAGGATCAGGAACTATCCGTGGATGCAATCTTTCTAACGCATACGCACAGAGATCATATTGCTTGCCTCGAAAAGCTAATGGCTGGTTCGGGGAATCCTTCGGTCTATGTGCATGAATTGGAACCCCTTGATCGGTGTACATCGATTATGGAGGGTTTTTCATATACATGTGGCACTCTTTCATTAAGTGCCCTGCATACTCATGGGCATGCTGTAGGCGGGATGACCTATGTGATTGACGGGTTTGAAAGACCGATTGCTATCGTCGGCGATGCCATTTTTGCGGGATCGATGGGAGGCGGAATGATTTCCTATGAGGATGCACTCCGGACCAATCGGGATAAAATTATGACTTTATCCGATGATACCATTCTCTGTCCTGGTCATGGGCCAATGACTACGGTCGGCGAGGAAAAAAGAAACAATCCCTTTTTTCCGGAATTTCCTTAATTTAACGGGACTGAAGCCGAAAGTCGTCCAGGCCCGAGCTTCGGCAAAGATCGACTACCTTGGTGACATGTTTGAGGGGTACATTTTCGTCAGCTACCACAAGAACCGATGGTTTTTGAGGAAGCTCAGATGCAGTTTTCATAACTTTTCCAATTTCTTCCAAATCATCTTTGTTTCCATTTAGGTAGTACTCCCCTTCTTTGGAGACAGAGACAATCAATTGATTGGTGATTTTATTGGAACCAGCGGAATCGATCTTGGGCAGTTTTACATTGAGTGCCCGCAGATCTTGAAACTGCATACTGGTTAAGAAAAATAAAATGAGAACCATCAGTACATCGATGAGTGGAATCACATCCACCCTCGGGGACCTTTTTCGGGAACTCCGAAGGCTCATCGAATAACTTCAGGTGGTATGCCTTTTCGGTCCACTGCATCGATTAAGCGGGAAGTTAACCAGTCGAGCGATGCCGCTCTTTTGTCCAGCACCCGTTGCAGGTAAGAATTGAAAAGCAGAGTGGGCAAAGCAATAGCCAGCCCCACCATAGTGGTGAGCAGGGCCAGAGATATACCTTCGGAGAAAAGAGTTTTATCCACGATGCCTCCTGCAGGCATGTTCGAAAACACCTCGACCAATCCGGTCACGGTGCCCAGGAGGCCGATGAGCGGTGCACCAGATACGATGACCTCCAGTAAGAACATTCCTCTTTCCATCGCAGACATCTCAAGCCTAGCATAGGCACGAATGGTATCCTCAGATGCTTTCTCATGAACAGCCACATGTACAATTCGTTCCGCCGCCGATCCTCGCTTCCATTTTTTGTTAGGAAATTCTCCACGAAGGAGTGCTTTTTCCACTTTTCTGGGAAAGGTTACTACGCGGCGCAGAGAAAAAAGTCTCTCCAGAGTAATGAAGACAGCAATCAAGAGACATGCACCGAGCGGATAGGCGAAAATACCCAACTGTTCATAACTTATGCGTGGGGACAAGCTAATCAGGGCATCCGAAACCTTTATTGGGATCTCATTCTCAGAGAAAATAGTTAAGTTAAGGTTGGATACCGTAAAGAGATCAGTCTTTTCCGTTTGTCCAGCAGGAAGATCATATAATGCCCAGACATCCTCGTCGGTCTGATAAATGCCCAAAGGAGCATACCCTACGACTATATTTTGAAAGTTATTGAACTTGTCGGGAGATGCTGGTGATACTGTGACCCCCTGATCTTCGAGTGCTTGAAAAAAGTCTTCTGGATTAATTCGCTTCGGACGATCAGGAAGGCAACCTGTCAGAACGGCAAAAGTAAAAATTACTGTCCCGATTTGGGCAAAACGGTTGGTCCAGAGGACCTTGGCTTTAAACATAAGCAAGCTGTTGTGCAACCTGATCCACTTCGGAACTGGCGGAGAGTAATTCGTCTAAGGGGTCCCATGCTCCGTTGAGCAGGGAGTCGCGGGCACCTGCACGCATCTCGCTAGGAAGGACGAGATCGCCGGCACGCACCTGCAGTAAATCGACGTCGACAGTGACTTCTGCTGATGGATGATTGTTG
>Ga0181597_10000760_pt1 | contig 36316 bp, 31 predicted proteins | sample 041ome_5_FD_148647 | JGI IMG/M metagenome (GOLD analysis project Ga0181597, IMG submission 148647) | Coastal salt marsh microbial communities from the Groves Creek Marsh, Skidaway Island, Georgia - 041403US metaG (spades assembly) | ecosystem: Environmental > Aquatic > Marine > Intertidal zone...
TGGACTGAAGAGGATGAGCCTAATTTTTCTTTTCGATCCCCGCCATGTAGTTTTTACAGCGGAACTAAAGCCCTCGGTGAAGAAGTTTTAGAAGGTGCTGAGAATTGTTTCGTGTGGAGATTAAGAATTCCCTTCAATCATGAGCCGAGTCCAAGGAATTACTTACAAAAGCTGCTCAATTATGAAAATCTGCTAGAAGCAGAAAACTCAGTTTCACACCTGGAGGAGTTTTGTCAGAAATGCATTGAATGTTTCACTAAGGATGTTGAACCAGGGATTTATAATATGACCAATTCTGGATCGATTACCACAAGTCAGGTAACAGAGTGGATGATTCAAGAGGGCTTAACGGATAAAAAATTCAATTTTTTCAAAAGTGAAGAGGAGTTTATGGAAAAAGCAGCAAAGACTCCCCGTTCAAATTGTGTACTTGATACAACCAAAGCCGAAAAAGCCGGAATTGGGATGAGACCGGTGGAGGAGGCGATGATTGACTCAATTCGTAAGATGCGTCAGTCAATAATGTCGTGAAGAAAATACTTGTTACTGGAGGACTCGGTTTTATCGGGTCCAACTTCATTCGTTTACTGTTGGGTCAGACCCATTGTGAAAGGGTAATCAATCTGGACAAGCAAACTTATGCCGGTAATCCAGAAAATTTAGCCGATTTTGAGAGCGGTCCTCGCTATGTCTTTATCAAGGGTGATATCTGCGATGGTGAATTAGTATCAAATTTACTCTCTGAACATCAACCAGACGCTATCGTCAATTTTGCAGCCGAGAGTCATGTGGACCGTTCCATTGATGGACCTGAACCCTTTGTACAAACGAATGTGGTGGGTACTCTACGATTATTGGAAGCTTTTAAAGAATATCACCAATCTCAAACTAATGATCGGCAACCAAGTCTCCGATTTCTCCATGTATCTACAGATGAGGTGTATGGATCCTTGAGTGCAGATGATCCCGCATTTTCTGAATCCACCTCTTATTCTCCCAATAGTCCATACTCTGCCTCCAAAGCTGGTGCGGATCATTTAGTTCGTGCATACTACCACACCTTTGGTTTGCCGGTTCTAACCACTAACTGCTCCAATAATTATGGACCTTATCAGTTCCCGGAAAAACTGATTCCTTTGATGATTCTAAATGCATGCGACGGTAAAAACCTGCCTATCTATGGGGACGGTGCTAATATCAGGGACTGGTTGCATGTGGAAGATCACTGCTCAGCAATTTGGGAAGTTCTAAACCGCGGACGGGTAGGGGAGACCTATTGTATTGGGGGTAATTCCGAAAAAACTAATCTGGAGGTGGTGGATACTCTTTGTAGCGTTCTCGATGAACTGAAGCCAGATCATGCCCCTCATCAAAATCTCAAGACTTTTGTAAAGGACCGCCCCGGACACGATCGTCGGTATGCGATTGATGGATCCAAAATAAAATCAGAACTCGGTTGGTCTCCAAAATACAGCTTTGATGAAGGAATGAGAAAAACGATCCGATGGTATTTGGATAACTCCGCATGGTGCGAGAATGTCACCAGCGGTAAATACCAAAGGGAAAGACTCGGCACCGCATGAAGAAGAGAAAAGGAATTGTATTAGCAGGTGGTTCCGGCACCCGGCTTTATCCCTTAACCATGGCTGTCAGTAAGCAATTGATGCCGGTGTATGATAAGCCAATGGTGTATTATCCGATATCTATTCTGATGCTTGCGGAGATAAGGGAAATATTGATTATCTCGACTCCTCGGGATCTTCCGATGTTTAGGGAGTTACTGGGAGATGGTTCCCGCTTTGGAGTGTCTTTTTCTTTTGCGGAACAGCCAAGTCCTGATGGATTGGCTCAGGCATTGATAATTGCGGAAGAGTTTTTGGATGGTGCTCCGTCAACTCTTATTCTCGGAGATAATATCTTTTACAGCAATGAGCTGGAGCAAATCTTACGTGATGCAGATAACCGTCCGAGTGGTGCCACCATTTTTGGGTATCATGTGTCTGACCCATCGAGTTATGGCGTGGTAGAATTTGATCCTTCCGGGAAAGCCATTTCCCTCGAGGAAAAACCTGCTGAGCCAAAATCAAACTATGCGGTACCAGGGTTATACTTTTATGATGAGCAGGCTCCAGATCGAGCCAAAGCACTCCAGCTATCCCCACGGGGTGAATTGGAAATTACCGATTTAAACAGAGTATACCTTGATGCGGGAGAACTTTCCGTAGAGGTGATGGGGCGGGGAACCGCTTGGTTGGATACGGGTAGTCATGACAGCTTGGCTTCTGCAACTGACTTTGTGAAAGTGATTGAAAGAAGGCAGGGACTAAAAATCGCCTGTCTGGAAGAGATCGGATTTTATAAGTGTTGGTTGAGCCTTGATGAGCTTGGTCAAGCGGCCCGAATACATGGCTCCTCAACCTACGGAAAATACCTCTCAGATTTGCACGCCAGGAAGTCAAAATGAAAAACATATCAACGCATCATGATGCGTTGATGAATAAACTTGCAAAAGATAGGTCAGTTTGATGATCTTGAAAGATGTCAAAATCATTTATCTTTTCTTCAGAATCAGTTGGCGAAGGGCATCCGGATAAAGTTTCAGATTCTATATCTGACAGTGTTTTGGATGCTTGCTTGGAGCAAGATCCTCATAGCCGTGTTGCTTGTGAAACTTTAGTCAAAAGTAATTGTGTCACCATTGCCGGTGAAATTACCACTGCTGCAAAATTCGATTACGAAAGAGTTGTACGCGAAGCGATACGCAAAATTGGTTACACTAATAATGATGATATTTTCCACGCGGACCAGGTATTTTTCACCAACCAGTTAACCGCTCAATCCAGGGATATCGGCCAGGGGGTTGATGCAGCTGCTGCCGAAGGTAAGGGAACTGCAGAACAGGGTGCCGGAGATCAGGGAATCATGTTTGGTTATGCCTGCAATGAAACCGAAGAGTTGATGCCAGCACCAGTTATGTTCGCCCACCGGATTCTTCGAAAAATGGCTGAGATTCGTCATGCTGGAGAGAAAGCTCCTTGGCTACGCCCCGATTGTAAGTCACAAGTTGCTTTGCAATATGAAGACGGAAAAATGGTCGGCATCAAAAATGTGGTCGTATCTACACAGCATGCGGCAGATGCAGATAATTCAGTTATTCGCTCCTTCATCACTGACGAAATTATCAAACCGTCCCTGCCTACGGAACTGCTTGCTTCCGATACAGAATATTTGATCAACCCAACGGGTCGTTTCGTGATCGGTGGGCCACAGGGTGACTCCGGATTAACGGGAAGAAAAATTATTGTGGATACTTATGGAGGCTGGGGTCGTCATGGTGGCGGAGCTTTCTCAGGGAAAGATCCAAGTAAAGTTGATCGTTCCGCCGCCTACATGTGCCGTTGGGTGGCAAAGAATGTGGTTGCTGCTGGACTCTCAGATCGCGTTGAAATTCAGGTTGCTTATGCCATCGGACACCCAGAGCCCACCAGTGTAACTTTAGATTGTTTCGGAACCGAGAAAGTTGAGGAAGCCAAAATCGAGCAAGCAGTTCGAGAGGTCTTCTCTTTTAAACCTGCTGACATCGTTCAACAGCTTGATCTTTTGCGTCCGATTTACCGCGATACTACCCATTACGGACACTTTGGAAAAGCTGGTTTGCCCTGGGAAGAGTTGAGCAAGACAGAAGCCTTGAAACAAGCTGTTTAGAAAAAGTCATCCAATTTTAGATTTCATCCGTTTTATAACCCATGACCATTATGACAGAAACAATCGCCCCCGCATCCTTAGACTATAAAGTTGCTGACATCACCCTTGCCGAGTTTGGCCGTAAAGAGATTTCCATAGCGGAGCATGAAATGCCCGGTTTGATGGCTACTCGCGAAAAGTATGGTGCTACCAAACCACTCGCTGGTGTCAAAATCATGGGCTCCTTGCACATGACTATCCAAACCGCTGTTCTTATTGAAACTCTCGTCGAACTTGGAGCAGATGTTCGTTGGTGCTCTTGCAATATTTTCTCAACCCAAGATCATGCAGCTGCTGCAATCGCTGCAGCGGGGATTCCCGTATTTGCCTGGAAAGGCGAATCTCTTGAAGATTATTGGGATTGCACATGGAACGCGTTAACTTGGCCGGATGGATCTGGCCCTGATCAAATCGTCGACGATGGAGGAGACGCTACTCTTCTTATCCATAAAGGGGTGGAATTAGAAAATGGTTCTGATTGGGTAAACTCCTCATCTGACAATCACGAGGAGCAGGTTGTCAAAAATCTACTCAAGAAAACATTAAGCGAAAAACCCGGGCACTGGAGCAAAGTTGCCGAGGGAGTAGTTGGTGTCTCCGAAGAAACCACAACCGGAGTTCACCGTTTGATTCAAATGCAGGAAGAAGGAAAGCTTCTCTTCCAAGCCATCAATGTAAATGACTCTGTAACAAAATCTAAATTTGATAACAACTATGGTTGTCGTCATTCTTTGGTCGACGGTATCAAGCGTGCAATGGATGTTTTGATCTCCGGTAAAGTTGCAATGGTTTGTGGCTTTGGTGATGTAGGTAAAGGCTCCGCAGACTCTCTAGCTAACGAAAAAGCGAGGGTTATGGTATCTGAGGTTGACCCAATTTGTGCCTTGCAAGCATGTATGGCTGGCTTTCAAGTTACCACGGTTGAAGATGCCTTGGCCACCGCTGATATTTTCGTCACCACTACTGGTAACAAGGATATCATTACTGCCGATCACATGAGCAGGATGAAGGATCAGGCAATCGTTTGTAACATCGGCCATTTTGATAACGAAATTCAGGTTGCTGAGCTCGAAAATATGCCAGGCGTAGTCAAGGAAATCATCAAAGAAGATAGCGTTCCAGGCGGTCCTGTGAGTCGTTTCACTTTCGCTGACGGCAGAAGCATTTACCTTCTGGCAGAAGGTAGATTGATTAATCTAGGTTGTGCAACAGGTCATCCAAGCTTTGTTATGTCAAACAGCTTTACCAATCAAACCATTGCTCAAATAGACATTCGTAACAATCCTGACCGCGAGATTGGCGTTACTCGCTTGAGCAAAGAGTTGGACGAGGAAGTGGCCCGCTTACATCTTGATAAACTTGGAGCCAAGCTTACCGAGCTTTCGGTTGATCAGGCTGATTACATCGGAGTACCTGTAGAGGGACCTTACAAACCCGAACATTACAGGTATTAATCACTTTAATATTATAACATGCAAAAAAGCCTCCATTTCACGGAGGCTTTTTTGTTCGGTTGTGTATTTGGTTAACTTTTTATAAAAATCTCAACCAATCACTTGAAGAAAAGTTAGATATGTTTTTTGACGAAACCAAAGTTTCCCTAAAAGCCGGAAAGGGTGGCGATGGCTGTATGTCCTTTCTTCGGCAAAAATATATGCCCAAAGGTGGACCTAATGGTGGAAATGGAGGGAAAGGTGGTGAAATATTCCTGCAGGCAGACGAAAATGTTTCGGATTTAAGAACCTATCATTTCAAAAAAATTTGGAAGGCAAAAAATGGCGAACCTGGCAGGGGGAGTGATCAAAATGGGAGGGGAGGAGATGCCTGTATTTTGAAAGTCCCACTTGGAACAGAAGTTCGTGATCTAGACAGTGGTGAAATGATCTGCGAATTAATGGAGCACGAAGAACAGTTTCTTTTGCTTGAGGGTGGAAAAGGTGGACGCGGTAATGCCACCTTCAAATCCTCGGTCAACCAGACTCCAAGGCAGTTCACTGAAGGAAAGCCTGGCGACGAAGGCGAGTTTGTTTTTACCCTTAAAACCATTGCTGATGTTGGCTTGGTTGGATTTCCAAATGCGGGAAAATCCACCCTTCTCAATGTTGTTTCCAACGCTACACCCAAAGTTGACTCTTATCCCTTTACCACTTTAGTTCCGACAGTTGGGGTGATTGATTATCCCGACGATTTTAAAACTGTGACTATGGCTGATGTCCCCGGATTAATTGAGGGGGCAGCGGAAAACCGAGGCCTGGGCCATCGTTTCTTGCGACATGTTGAACGGTGTCGGCTTATTCTTTTTCTTTTGGATTTGGCAGGAAGTGATGGCAGATCGCCGATTGATGATTTTCTACATCTCCGAAAAGAGCTTGAAGATTACGATAAAAAATTGGCCGAGAAGGATTTCATTATTGTGGGAAATAAAATCGATGAGGAGGCAGGGAAAACCAATGTAAAACATTTTCGTGAGCGATTTCCTGAGTTCAAAATCTTTCCGATATCTGCAATTCTGGAGGAGGGGTTAGATGAATTAAAAAGTCATCTGCTCACTCATTTCTCCTAAATTTTAAAAATTTTCGCATTTAAACTTATTCAAGAATTTTAGGCTTGTTTTGCACAAGCGTTTGTGCAAAAGAAAGGATCGATGGATGTGGAAAATAAAAATTGGAAAAATGTGAACTCACGCCTGCACCAAAGTAAAACGATGGAGAATGAGAACCCTCTTGACCGGGGGCTTTTTATTCCTTTGGTAAAAAATGAAACCAATCAGGAACGGGCAAATCGCATTTTAGCTATCATGAGCGAATCAAATGACCGGATTAACCAGGTCCTTGAAATCTTCAATAGGATGAAACGCTAGAGAGTAAAGCAGATGTCAGGAGAACATCAAAAAGCCATCAATGAAGCTGCGGTACAGATGGGTAGAAAGGGCGGTAGAAATGGGAAGGGTACTTCCAAACTTCGGGGAAATGTTTCTTACTACAGGGATATGCAACGCAAATCCGTTGCTTCCAGATTACAAAATAAAAACAGGCAAACTACTGGCAGAACTAAGAAGTAAAATTAAGCTGCAAGCTTAGCTTTCTCTGTTCTTAAAAAAACAGGCTTTGTGGGAATGGATTGTTCAGGGGAATAGGCATATCCGTCTAAATTAAATTCCCTGAGTTCAGCGGTATTCTCAATTTTGTTCGAAATTAGATAGTTGGCCATCAGTCCTCGTGCTTTTTTGGCATAGAAACTAATAATTTTGAAATCACCTTTTTTCTCATCCTTAAAAATAGGGGAGATAACATCTGCATTGAGATTATCTAATTTAGCTGCTTTTGAGTACTCCAACGAAGCCAGATTAATAACTGTTTTGCTTTTGGATGATTTTAATTCCTTCGCAATTGTTTCACAAAGGCGATTACCCCAGAAAGAATAAAGGTCTTTTCCAAGAGGGTTTGCGTATATGGTTCCCATTTCCAGTCGGTAGGGCTGAATCAGATCCAATGGTTTGAGTAACCCATACAACCCCGAAAGAATGCGGAGACTTTCTTGGGCAAATTGAAAATCTTTTTTGCTAAATTCATGGGCTTTCAGTCCCTCATAAACATCTCCTTTGAATGCAAGCAATGCTTGTTTAGCATTTTGCTCTGAATGTTTTTTGGACCATGATTGAAAACGGTCGTGATTAAGTTGAGCTAATTTTTCACTTAATCCCATCAAAGAGCGAACTTCCTTAACTGATAGGTCCGATAGTCCGTTGATTAAATCCTGAGACAGATCTAAAAAGTCGGGTTGTGTACAAACATTAATAGCTGGTTCGGTTTCGAAATCCAAAGTTTTTGCGGGTGATAAAAGTATGATCATATTTACCAATCTATGATCAATATCCCGTGAATCAAGTTGAGAAAAATAGCTCTATTTTCCTAAAATCATTGTAAAATCGTACTAATCGTGACCGATCTAGGTTGATATTGGCTCAAATTGCTTTTTCTTAAACCTCTATAAAACCGATTTTACTGCCTCGTGTATCCTGCTGTTATATTCCTTCTTCTGCTTGCCAATTGGATTGTTTTCTCTGGTAAATTTGATGCCTTTCACTTGGGTCTTGGGCTGGTGAGTTGTCTATTTGTGACTTGGATTTCTCATGACTTTCTTTTCCAGGATCGTAAGAAAAACTGGGAGAAAAGAATGCAGGAAACTGGAGCATTTTTACAATATATTCCATGGCTCACCGTTGAAATTATCAAAGCCAATTTACATGTCTTTAAACTAGCAATGACCCGTGAAGGGTATGAGGAAATGTCTCCCCGAATTGTTACGATTAAGACGAAATTGAAAACGGATTTCGCAAAGTTTGTTTTTGCCAATTCAATCACCCTGACTCCTGGAACTATTACTATGTTAATTCGCGGAGATGTTTTTCATGTTCATACCATGAGCCAGTTTTTGGAAGATGATCTTTTGGAGGGTGCGATTGAGCGGAAAGTTGCAGAAGTTTTTGAACCGGAAATCCTTCTAAAAAAGAGGAGAAAAAGATGAAGGAGTGGTTCGCGATCATCATGGGAGCATCTCTGCTTGTGCTTATGATACCTATCCTTTACCGGGTAATTGTTGGTCCCACTGAATTTGATCGAATCCTCGGTGTCAATGTAATCGGTACGAAGACGGCAGTAATTTTGGTAATTATAGGTACCCTTTTTGATCGGGTAGATATGTTTGTGGATTTTGCGATTGCTTATGCTTTGCTCAACTTTGTTGGGGCGATTGTTGTCTCCCGTTACTTTAACCGCACGGTTCCCCGACAGGAGATGGAGAGAAAAAAACCAAGAAGGAGGGCAAAAGCATGATGGAGGTATTGGCATCCTCGGCAGTTGCTGAGTCCGTGAATAGCCCAGGTTGGTTTCTGGTACATGCGATTGGAATTGGTATGGGAATACTGGGACTTATCTTTTTTCTGGGAACCGCAGTTGGGATGGTTCGCTTTCCTGACTTTTATACTAGGATGCATGCGGCAGGGAAGGGGGATACTTTATCCACCATGCTTATGCTCGGAGGATTTGGATTGGTGATGATGGAAGATTTTTCCGTGGGTAGTTGGTTGTTATTAATCAAAATTTTGGGCATTGTACTCTTTATCTTTATCACCACACCCACAAGCTCTCATGCATTGATCCGTGCTGCTTTCGAAGATAATGAGATGCCGCTTGGTGAGAAGGATTTGAAGAAGGTCCGTAAGCATAAATCGTCTTCCCGTTAACTCATGGGCTTGGAACTTTTAAATACCCTGATATTGACTCTACTGGTGGTGGTGGCTGTGTTGTCTTTGTGGGTGAGAGATCTGGTTGTTTCCGCGGTGGTTTTTGGAATCTACAGCTTTTTGATGTGTTTATTATGGGCGGAAATGGGAGCGGTGGATGTTGCTTTTACCGAAGCTACTGTTGGGGCAGGTGCCAGTACTGTAGTTTTAATTGCCACGGTATTTAACTTGAGAAGGAAATCTAAGGACTGATGAAGCGAGTCGCTCTACTTTTGGTACTTTGTGTGGGTTTACTCCTCGCCTGGGCTGCACGGGATTTCCCTACTTGGGGAGATCCCTCTTCACCGGCTTCTGCCTCGCCTGTATCTTCTCACTTTATTGCAAATACGGGTGTGGATACCGAAGTTCCCAACATGGTCACCGCTGTCCTCGCTGATTATCGGGGATTTGATACCATGCTAGAAACTGTGGTTGTTTTTATTGCCGGTCTGGCAGTTGTTTCAATTTTACGGGGTGGACCTAACCGGAGGACCAGAGATCGTGAATTTGTGGTCGAGTCCGAACCGGACTTAATTGTCACCAATACGGTAAGATTGATCGTCCCGGTGATTCAAATTTTTGCTTTTTATGTATTGGCTCATGGTCATGTCAGTCCTGGTGGAGGCTTCCAGGGAGGGGTTGCGATGGGGGCTAGTTTTATACTGATAGCTTTGTCTTGGGACTTAAAAACTGCACTTTCCCGATTCCCGATTGAAAGATGCTTTACCGTGGCTGCTCTTGGCATTCTCATCTATGCGGGGATTGGATTGATTTCGATGCTGCTTGGTGGAGAGTTTCTAGACTATGCTCATCTTTCAAAAGTTTTACCTGTTAGTCCGGAAATGGCCCGGTACCATGCGATGCTAGGTGTAGAAATTGGTGTGGGTTTCACTGTTACTGCTATTGTTTTTGCTCTTTATGCGAGTCTTTCCACAGATGGTCGTATGCGAGATGGGCTTTAATCTTTTGTCTGTTTGATAAATGACTGAAGACGGTTCCATATTTTTCCAATTACTGGTCGAGCGGCTAAATTATTTTATCTACATCGTACTGCTGATGATTGGCCTTTGGGCTATGATTGCGAAAAACAACCTGATCAAAAAGTTGATCGGTATGTCGATTTTTCAGACTGCAATTATTCTCTTCTATGTATCAACAGCGGTCAAAGAGGATGCTACTATCCCAATTTATTTGCCAGAGCATGATCCTCATGGCACAGAGCTTAATTCTGAATCTAACCAGTCGGGCGGAATGATTCACGCTCCTCAAGTCTTGGAGGCATCTCTTGTTTCTGGCTACACCAACCCGTTGCCACATGTCCTGATGCTTACGGCTATTGTGGTGGGGGTCGCCACTTTGGGTCTCGCTCTTTCCGTGTGTTTGCGGATTTACCGTGCTTATGGAACCATAGAAGAGGATGACTTGCTGTTAGAACTGGAAAAAGAAGATGGGAGGAAGGCAGGCGGTTTCAGAAAGAAGCGTCCAAGAAGAATGCCTTCTCGGGGGGGTAAATCCAAAGACAAAGTCAGGAAGGGAACTGATGAAAAGTCTAAATCCGGACAGGTTCAAACACGCCGTCGAAAGTCTGGTCCTTCCAAACCAACAAGTACGAAATCGAATTCAAACTCCGATACGCAGGGGGGGGAGAAGAAACCGAAAAGCCGCCGGAGAAAACCATCTCCCCGTAAGCCCAGGGAGGATAAATCCTGATGAGTGATCATATCGTTTGGATAGTATTGTTCCCCCTTTTGGGAGGGGTTGCTTGTTCATTGTTTGGGAATTTTTCTAAGAAAATTTGTTACCCATTAGCGGTGGGGTCAATGATCGCATCAGTGTGGTCATCTGTACATACACTCTTTCAGGTGATTGAATCTCCCCTTCATCAAGTATCATATATTCAGGGCGGATGGACCCTCGATCTTTTTCCAAGGGGCGTAGGTATTGAATTTCGGGCTGATCTTCTTGGTGCTTTGATCACTCTTGTGGTTACGGGAGTTGGATTAATCGTAGTGCTTTATTCAAAGGTGCCCGTGCAGCGACAAACCCCTGGTAAAGAACCTCTCTATTACACTCTCTTTCTGCTTCAGATTACTGGACTTGCTGGAATTACACTTACAGGGGATGCATTCAATTTATATGTACTTATTGAAGTGGCTGCACTCACAGGGTACGGGTTAATTGCACTTGGTTCAAACCGAGCAGCAGCAGCAACTTTTAACTACATCATTCTAGGCACGATCGGAGCATCTTTGTACTTGTTGGGAGTAGGGTATCTCTACCTCAAAACAGGTACCTTAAACATGGTTGGTATTCTTGAAGTCATCGAAGCAAATAATTTGCACGACTCCCCTGCTATGCAGGTCGCATTCGTTTTGGTGCTCCTTGGGGTCCTGATCAAAATGGCCTTTTTCCCATTTCATGCATGGTTGCCCAAAGCTTATTGTCATGCCCCCACCACCACCTCCTGTTTATTAGCTCCCTTGGTCACCAAGGTCATGATTTATGTGATGATTCGTATGATTCTCTCCGTGTTTGGGGTGGAATTTAGTTTCGAGTCAACCTGGTGGGCGGAAGTTATGCCCTGGTTGGTGGTAGTGGCAATCATTTGTGCTGCGGTTATGGCTCTGGCACAGCGTGAAATCAAAAGTATGCTCACTTACCTAATAGTTGCAGAGGTCGGATACATGGTCGGAGGAGTGTGGATTTACAATTATTATGGGCTTGTTGGCTCTATTTTTCATGTGATCAGTGATGCTTGTATGACTCTTTGCCTATTCTTGGGAGCGGGTATTATCCTCGAAAAATGTAGGACCACTCATTTTGATGGTTTGCGGGGATTATTTGCGAAGATGCCCCTCACTATGATTGGATTTTTTATCGGTGGATTTTCCATCATTGGACTTCCTCCAACCTGTGGATTTTTTAGTAAATGGTATCTCATAACCGGAGGAATGGTTTCGGAAAGATGGGAGTACATGGTTACTCTCATGTTCTCCACCATGGTGATGGTGATACTCTTCTTCCGGCTGATCGAGCGCATCCATCTTGCGGTGGATGAAAGTGGCAAAAATTTAGGGAAAGGTCATGGAGATTTGGGTCTGACCGATGAGCAGACCAGATTTGATGAAGCTCCCTTGAGCATGCTTATTCCTCTGCTTATTGCCGCATCCATTGTCATAATTGTCGGAGTCTACAACCAGGAAGTGGTGAATCTGATTGAGCTATTTCTTGAGGACCACAATTTACCAACCGGAGTTACTTACAAATGAGTGAACCTGTAATCATTGAAGATATTCGTCCACTGGTTGCTCTGTTGGCTCCCTGGGCAGGTTTACTGGGGATCATTTGGGCTGGGGAAAAGCGACCAAACCTTCGTGAAATGTTTACTTTTATCGCTGCCTCAGTGCAGGCAGCGGTTGTGGTCTCGCTCGTGCCTGTAGTACTCAGTGGAGCCATTATTGAATTTCATATTTGGCAGATTTTTTCCTATGTTCCCATGCTTTTGCGAGTGGATGGTCCGGGGCTTCTGTTTGCCTGCGTTGCTTCTATCCTTTGGATTGCGACCACTCTCTATGCGGTTGGGTATATGAGGGGTTTACACGAGCATGCACAGACCCGCTTTTATGCTTTCTTTGCTCTTTCGCTATCCGCAACGATGGGAGTCGCTTTCTCCGCCAATTTGCTGACGATTTACTTCTTTTATGAAATGCTCTCTGTGTCTACCTTCCCCTTGGTTACGCACATGCAGGATAAAGAAGCCCGTACGGGGGGGCGTACTTATTTGGGATACCTCCTATTTACTTCTCTATGCTTACTTCTTCCTGCATTGAGTTGGTGCTATGTCTGGCTTGATGGAGGACATCTTACTATGGATTTTATCGAGGATGTGGGAAAAGTTGGTCATTTCAGTGAAACTACTCAGATCGTTTTACTCTTTTTATTCACCTTCGGTTTTGCCAAAGCTGGCTTAATGCCTGCACACTCTTGGCTGCCAGGAGCAATGGTTGCCCCAACCCCTGTCTCTGCACTTTTGCATGCAGTTGCGGTGGTGAAAGTTGGGGTATTTTGCGTCTATCGGGTGTATGCGGATGTATTTGGCTCCGATGTGCTGGCAAATATGGGTGGGGAGGAGTGGACTATGGTGGTAGCCTCTGCTACGATCCTTATATCCTCCCTCATCGCACTTTCTCAGGATAATCTGAAGCGACGGTTGGCCTTTTCCACCATTGGTCAGCTTGGTTATGTGGTACTTGGTGCGGCTATTGCAACCGACCGGGGGCAGGGGGGTGCCGTTCTTCACATTGCCATGCATGCCTGTGGTAAAATCACTTTGTTTTTTTGTGCCGGAGCTATCTTTGTAGCAACAGGTAAGAAATATGTCAGCGAGTTACGCGGGCTTGGGCGCAAGATGCCCCTTACTATGGGGGCTTTCATGATTGGTGCTCTAAGTGTTATTGGATTACCTCCCTTGGGAGGTTTTATCAGCAAGTGGTACTTGGCATTGGGTGCACTGGACCGCGATGCGGTATGGGTGGTGGTGGTTTTGCTAATTAGTTCATTATTGAATGTTTTTTATCTACTCCCGGTTGCAGTTACTGCATTTTTTCGGACTTCTGAAACCGAGAAGGATCCTTCTTTTAAAGAGGCACCCTGGCCGTGTGTTGTTCCTCTCATATTAACCGCTTTGGGATGTTTCTTCCTCTTCTTCTGGTCGGATATCCTTCTTCAATTGATTGGTCTGCAACCCTAAGATATCAAAATGGCAAATAGGACAAAACAGAAAGCACCGAGCAATCAAGACAGTTGGTTGGATGATTCTGAAAATGTAAGCAGGCTAATCCGCTGTTTTTTTATTTTATGCGGTTTCATTATTCTCGCTGATATTATTTACAGTGTTGGCTGGCATAAGCATGCGGCGCTGAAGGAAGAATCCTTCTTATATGCGATGGAGACTTTTCCTGGCTTCTATGGAATATTCGGTTTTGTTGTCTGCTCGGTTATGGTTTTCATTGCCAAGTGTTTGAGAGGGTCAAAATCGCGAAGATTACTGATGAGAGAAGAGCACTATTGGGATAAATAAGATGACGGTTTTGGCAGCAACAGTGGAATTGGGTATGCACCCAGCGACAGCCCTCTTGATAGGCGGCTTGGCAACAGCAGTGCTTCGTGGCCGGTTTGCTTCGTTTGTTCTCATTCTCGCTCCTTTGTTTGGCCTTGGATATGTGGCCAGTCTGGATGTGGGGGTAACCTCAACTTTGCATTTATTTGGGTATGAAATCCTTAGTGTTGGGGTAGATCAGCAGGCAAAATTGTTTGGTTATTTGTTTCACATAGCGGCGTTATTAGCGGGTATATACTCCTTCCATGTGCGGGACCCCTGGCAGATTTCCATGGGTTTGCTTTATGCAGCTAGTGCGGTTGGAGTAGCTTTTGCCGGAGATATGCTTTCCTTATTCTTGTGGTGGGAAGCACTTGCCGTCACCTCAGTTTTCCAAATTTGGGGCAGGCGAAGCAAGCAGGCGGAGGAAGCAGGTTTTCGATACCTGCTTTTTCATGTCTCTTCAGGTTTGCTACTCCTTGCTGGAATTCTTTTTCGATATCATGGAGAAGGTGAGGACGCACTTTCTTTAACTCCACTTACTCATGCACTAGAGGGAGGTGATCTTGGAGCCTTACTTATTTTACTGGCTGTAGGAATTAAGGCAGCTTTTCCAGGATTACATGTATGGCTAAAGGATGGTTATGCTGAGGCCACACATTCTGGTCCTGTATGGCTGTGTGCTTTTACTACAAAATGTGCGGTTTGTATGTTGGCTAGGCTTTTCCCCGGTGCGGAGATACTCATTACCATCGGCATAATTATGGCCATTTTCCCCCTTTTTTATGCGGTGCTTGAAAATGATTTAAGACGGGTTCTTTGTTACAGTAAGATTAATCAAATTGGATTCATGGTAGTGGCGATCGGAATCGGTACCGAATTGGCGATCGATGGTGCTATTGCTCATGCTTTTAATCATGTTCTTTATAAGAGTCTTTTGTTCATGTGTTTGGGTGCGGTCATTTTCCGGACGGGTGAAATTAGGGCAACCCATCTCGGTGGATTATTCAAAAACATGCCTTGGACTACTGGGTTTACCATTTTTGGTGCCCTGTCTATTTCTTTTCCTCTTTTTTGTGGTTTCGTAAGTAAATCCATTATTATTACAGAAGTTGCCCGGCAGGGGCATACTTTCACCTGGATTGTTTTGATTTTTGCTTCTGCTGGCGTTTTTCATCAAGCGGGAATAAAAATTCCATTCTTCACCTTTTTTGCCAAGGACTCAGGACTTCGCCCAAAAGAGGCACCCCTTAACATGCTCATAGCGATGGCATTGGTCTCTTTTCTCTCTCTGTTCATGGGATGTAATCCGCAATGGCTCTACAGTTTATTACCCAACGGGGCCGCAGGTTATAATCCTTACGATGCTACCCACATTATCACCCAATTTGAAATACTTCTTTTTACAGGACTTTCTTTTCTGCTTCTTCGATCTTGGGGTAGATATCCTCCTGAGGTTCCATCCATCAACCTGGATATCGATTGGATTTACCGAAAGGCAGGGCGTTGGTTTTTAGATACAGGCGAATGGTTTTGGAATGGTTTAAATGACCGTGCCCATGCACTCTTTGTGGGTGGAATCACGGATCGAGTATGCTTGTTTCTCAAAGAGGGCCATGTCTATACCATGAAGATCCTTTTCACTCCTCTAAGTAAACTAGGTCTTCTTGATGCTAAAGATGCCAAGGGCAAAGCACACTTGGGAGAACGTACCTCATTGGGAGTTCATCCGGTTGGATGGACTGCTCTAGCTTGTATGATTTTCTTTCTCGGATTTCTGTTATTGGTTTTTCAGTAAATCAGATTTGAATCTTCCTTGCCCTGCTCTTTTCCAGGTGTTTGATTCAAAAGGTCATGGGTGGTGTAAGTAGTCGGTTATTCTTTGTTCTGGCCTTGTTGGTATTTGCTTTGCTCTCTGGCTGCAAATACCTCGATCCTGAATCAACTTTTATTGATAAAAAAATCGTCTGGACAAAGATCAAAAAAGAAGCTCCTGTCCTCGGGTTGGAGCCAGCTTTCGTTTATGCAATCTGTCATGCAGAAAGCAGTCTTAATGCAAAAGCAGAGACCTCCATTGCCAGAGGTATGATGCAATTAACCGAAGCAGCCTGGTCAGATGTAAGTAATCTGCATTACCGTACTGCTTTTCAGTGGGAAACCAATGTAGAGGTTGGTATGCTCTATTTAAAGAGACTTAAAGCCATGTTGGAAAGTGTTGATCGTTTCAATTACCCCCGACTGGCTGCCAGTTATCGCTATGGTTACGGAGCCTTACGAAAGGAACAATTTATGGTTAGCCGGATGAAGACACCGATAAATCGGATTTACCGTAAGCTTTTTGCGGGTCAATTGGCACCGGTTGAGATTCCTGAAGACTGAGCTTTCATGGGTTCTAAAACCGAGGTAAAGCCAAGAAATATAGGTGGGCAGGCACCGGAACCGCCCTCTGGGTATGAAGCAAACCTCAGTGATTTTTTAGCCTGGGTACAATTAGAGCGGGGACTTTCCGAAAACACAGTTCAGTCCTATGAATCGGATCTGATTCAATGTTCCTGCTTTTTACACCAGCAGGGAGCTGCCAACTGGCAAAGTGTTTCCCTAGAGCAGGTCTCTGGATGGATCTCTTCTTTGACCAAGGATGGATATGCCGTGGCCAGTCTTTCCCGCAAACTTTCTGCCCTGCGGATGTTTGCCCGTTATCTTGTTGGGGAAGGAAAACTAACCAATGATTTTACCGAACTGCTGAGCAACCCAAGAAAGGGTCGCTTTTTACCTCATGCTCTAAGCATTGATGAGATGGAACGCTTCCTCAATGCACCTGATCTTAATACCCCGCTTGGCAAAAGAGACCGTGCCATTTTTGAAGTTATGTATGGGAGTGGATTGCGGGTGTCAGAAGTTTCTTCAGTGATGGTCAATGCAGTGGATTTGGAAGAGGGGTTTGCCAGAATTTTTGGTAAGGGGGCGAAAGAGAGAATTGTACCTGTCGGAAGTGAAGCGGTTCAGGCAATTCGAAATTATTTACATGGAGGTAGACCTCATCTCACCAAAGATGGAACTGGAGGAGAATTATTTTTAAGCAAGCGAGGTACCCCAATTTCCCGTAAGATGATCTGGGTATTGGTCAAAGAGTATGCCAAAAGAGCGGGCATAGAAAAGAACCTCACTCCCCACGGTCTGAGGCATTCTTTTGCCACTCACTTACTGATGGGTGGTGCAGATGTCCGTGCGGTTCAGGAAATGTTGGGTCATGCAGATGTGGGAACCACGCAGATCTATACTCATATAGAGTCCCAGCGCTTGCAGGAAGAACATAGTAATTTCCATCCGCTTGCACAAAATCAGTAAGCCGAAAGAGGAATTCTTGTGGAAATTACCAGGATGCCTGTTCATAATTCTTTGCACCAACGACATACATCTTTCTTATTTTTCATGAATCCTATTATTTCCTTTTGCCTCCTTCTTTTGATTAGTGCCTTACTTGGTGGATGTAGCGGGGATAAGGAACAACTAAAGACGGTGGCTGATTCCTCGGAGCACCAAATACCCAAGGTAGATAAGTTCAAGCCAAAGTATGGGGAAGCCGATCCAATTGCTCTGCAAAATGCGAAACCTGGGGGAACATTTTCGACCTGGGGAGGATCTTTCCCAAAATCGCTCAATATGTTTCTTGATTACAACAGTTTTTCAAAAACTGTGACCGAACTACTCTACGAACCACTAATCTCCCTTCATGCCACTGAAAATCGTGCGATCGGAGTACTTGCTGAATCATGGGAGGTATCTGCAGACCAGATGACCTTTACTTTTAAGATCAGAAAGGAAGCAGTCTGGAGCGACGGAACTCCTATTACTTCCAAGGACTTTCAGTTCTTCTATGATGTTATGTTAAATCCCAAAAACCTGACATCTTTATTTAGGGTAAGTTTGAAACGTTTTGAAAGACCTGTGGCAGTCGATGAAAAGACCCTGATGGTCAAGGTGAAGTCGCAACATTGGAACAACTTTTATGACGCGGGAAGCTTGTTTGCTTTACCGGGTCATATTTGGAAAGATAACGATTTTAATAAGATCAATTTTGAGTTCCCTGTTGTATCAGGACCCTACGAATTAGGAGAGGTCAAGAAAGGCCGGTCGATCAGTTTGAACAGAAGGTATAATTGGTGGGGACGGAGTAACCGTTACAATAATGGAAAATATAATTTCGATAAGATTATCTATCGCTCCATGACCGATCGTAATAAAGCACTCGAAGCTTTCAAAAAGGGTACATTTGATGCCTATCGAATTTATACCTCATCCATATGGATGAAAAAGACCGATTTCGATCAGGTAGAAAAGGGGTGGGTCGTGAAGCAGGCGATTTACAACAAGGAACCTAAGGGATACCAGGGGCTTGCGATCAACTTGCGAAATTCAAAATTTCAGGATATCCGGGTTCGTCGGGCACTTGAGTATTTGCTCAACCGTGAAGCAATGAATGAGAAATTCATGTATAATCAATACTTCCTTCTTAATTCCTTTTATCCTGATCTTTACCCGGATAATATTAATCCGGCCCGTGAAGTGACTCCATACAATCCCGATAAAGCGAGGCAATTACTTGCGGATGCGGGATGGAAAGTAAACGATTTTGGAAAATTGGAAAAAGAGGGACAGCCGTTTGAGATCACCTTTCTCTCTGCTGCCGAGGACTTCAGGCACCTCAATCTCTACATCGAAGATCTTAAATCAGTGGGGATTCAGGCGAAGATTGAAAAGATTAACCGTTCCACGCTAACCAAACGCATTGATAACCATGAGTTTGAAATGTTTTGGACGGCATGGGGGGCATCCAGGCTCCGCGATCCAGAGGCTGCTTGGCATGGTTCAACCGCTGATCAAAAAGCATCGCAGAATTATCCGGGAGTTAAGGATCAGGAAGTCGATCGTCTGATTGAACTGCAAAAAACTGAATACGATATGGATAAACGGATCGAAATTCTTAAGCAGATAGACGCCCGTCTAGCCGAAATTATCCCCTATATTTTTCTTTGGCAGGCAGATAACTCAAGAATGTTGTACTGGAATAAGTTTCAGACACCTGAATATGTGTTCAGTAAATTTGGGCAGGAAGAATCCATTATTACCTACTGGTGGGAGGATCCGAAGCTGAAGGAGAATTTGGAGCAATCCATCAAAGCTAATCAGGAAATGCCCAAGAAACCCTTCAAGATAGTTTATCAGGAATGAGCAGCTACCTGATCAGGCGGTTGTTGCTTCTGATTCCCACTCTCCTTGGAATTACAGCCGTTTGCTTCACTTTAATTCAGTTCGTGCCTGGAGGTCCGGTGGAGGAATTAATTTCCAGGGTCCGGGCCCAGAGTAGCATGGAGGGTGGGGGTGGTTCCACAACTCAGCAACAAATCACTGAAGAAGAAATTGAAAATATCCAGGCTTACTATGGCTTTGATAAGCCGGCAATAACCCGCTACTTCGAGTGGTTGGGTAAAGTCGTAAAATTTGATTTGGGTGCCTCATATTTTTATGAGGAGCCGGTGTGGGATGTGATAAAATCAAAGTTTCCCATCTCCTTATTTTTCGGACTGGTTTCTTTTGTGCTATCTTATTCTATCTGTATCCCACTTGGGCTTTACAAAGCGATTTGGAACCGTAGCCGTTTTGATCTGTACAGCTCAATTATGATTTTTGCGGGCTATATAATTCCGGGCTATGCCCTGGGCATTTTACTGATTATTTTCTTCAGTGGTGGTAGTTATCTCGATTGGTTTCCCCTGGGTGGAATAGTTAGTGATAATTATGAGAGCATGGGGTTTTGGGAGGGTACTTTCGATTTTCTGCATCACATGTGTCTGCCCTTAATTTGTTTCATGGCGGGTGAATTCGCATTCCTTACCATGCTGATGAAAAATTCCCTATTGGAGGAAATCCGTAAGGAATATGTACGTACCGCGATGTTTAAGGGTGCGGGGTTCCAACGGGCTATCTGGAAGCATGCTCTTCGTAATGCATTGATTCCCTTGGCCACCCGGATGAGTGAAATTTTCACCCTGATGTTTACTTCCGCTCTCTTGATTGAAAAGGTTTTTGACATAGATGGGATGGGTTTACTGGTTTACAATTCCATCCTCAGTCGGGATTACAATGTGGTTTTGGGTGTAATTTTGATTTCCAGCGTGCTGGCTCTTCTTGGGAGATTGTTTTCAGATATGCTCTACATCGTAATCGATCCGCGGATCAAATTTAACTGAGTCTGGGGTATGGCTGTTTTTTCTTCTCTTACATTGGACCGTTTTTCCAGGTTTAGGAAAATTAAGAGGGCATGGTATTCCTTTCTGATTCTTTCCTTTCTTTTCGTACTTTCTTTGTTTTCTGAACTCATCTGCAATGACCGGCCCTATGTTTTGTCTTATGAGGGAGAACTTTATTTTCCTATGTTCCAATTTTATCCGGAAAAGGAATTTGGTGGAAAATATCTGACTGAAGCCGATTATGTTTCCTTAAGAAATTCAGATGATTTTCAAAAGGAGGGAAACTGGATGCTTCTTCCACCCATCCCCCATAGTCCTTTGCATTCCTACATCGATTTGGAAGGCAGTCCCCCGCATCCCCCATCTGCTGAGCATTTACTGGGTACTGACTCCTCAGCCCGGGATGTTTTTGCCCGCTTACTCTATGGGTTTCGTATATGCATGTTGTTTTCCCTTATTCTTGCAGTCATCGCTACTGGGTTTGGAATCTTAATTGGCGGAGTACAGGGGTATTTTGCGGGATGGTTGGATATCGTTATGCAACGGATGATTGAGATTTGGTCATCTCTTCCTTTCCTTTATGTGGTTATTTTGGTGGGCACCATTTATTCGAGAAGCTTTATGATTTTGATTCTGGTGCTTTCTTTATTTCAGTGGATCGGGCTATCTTACTACATGAGGGGGGAGTTTCTTAAGATCAGAAACCTTAACTATGTCAAAGTAGCCAGAACCATGGGTATGCCCAGTATGCATATTTTATTCCGTCAAATTTTGCCTAATGGACTGACTCCCGTGATTACCCTGCTTCCTTTTCAGATCATCGGAGGAATTGCTGCCTTAACTGCACTTGATTTTCTTGGCTTTGGTTTACAACCACCCACGCCTTCGTGGGGAGAACTGCTTAGCCAGGGATTGAATCATTTGTTTGCTCCATGGTTGGCTATTTCAACGGTGGTCTGTTTGTTCACCACTTTACTTTTGGCGACCTTTATAGGAGAAGGTGTCAGGGAAGCCTTTGATCCCCGGGCATCATCCAATTAAGTCATGAAAAGTATCCAAGGTAGCCCAATTTTGTTGGTCGAAGATTTATCCATTGGGATCAAAAAATCTGATCAAACCATTGCATTAACTGATGGTATTTCTTTACAGTTATTACCGGGAGAAATCCATGGATTAATTGGTGAATCCGGCTGTGGGAAAAGTATCACATCGCTTGCTCTTATGGGACTATTGCCAGAGCCAGGAGGAGTGCTTCTTTCTGGAAGGGTGAAACTGGGAGAGAATGATATTTTCACTTTACAGGAAGATCAGTTGAATCAATTGCGGGGGAAGAAAATATCGATGATTTTTCAGGAACCTTTTGCGGCAATGAATCCACTAATCCGTATTGGAGATCAGATGCTGGAAGTGTTTGAATATCATCAAACAGAATTTGATCCGGATCAAAAAATCCGTGAGTTGCTCAATGAAGTGGGACTGACCGATCATAGCCGGATTCTGCAATCTTATCCTCACGAACTTTCCGGAGGAATGCTACAAAGGATTATCATTGCGATGTCATTGTTGCTCGATCCTGATATACTCATCGCGGATGAACCGACCACAGCTCTGGATGTCACAGTGCAGGCTCAAATCATGAATCTTATCGTCCGCTTACGGAATCAACGAAAGATGTCGGTTTTGTTGATCTCCCACAACATCAGCCTGATGGCTCAGTATGCGGATCGTATTTCCGTAATGTATGCAGGCCAGATTGTGGAAGATAATTCAGTGGATAATTTTTTAAAAAGTCCAAAACACCCCTATTCTCTTGGTTTAATGGAAGCTATCCCCTCGCTTGACCGTACGGATCATAAAATTAAATCCATTCCGGGACAGGTTCCTGAACCAGCAAGCTTTGGTGAGGAATGCAGGTTTATCGACCGGTGCTCCAAGGCATTTGACCGATGTAAAGTTATGCCTAGTTCGAAAAAGAGCGAAGATGGAAGCAGTTACCGATGTCATCTGTGAATTCAAATAAGATGGTTGAATCCCTTGTAAAAGTCAGAGATTTGCAGACCTGGTTTCCCGTCAAATCTGGTCTGTTGGGGCGTACTCGCCACTATATTAAAGCAGTGGACGGAGTCAGCCTTGATATAAATCATGGAGAAATTGTTGCTCTTGTTGGTGAGTCAGGATGTGGAAAAAGTACACTAGGAAATACTCTGTCTGGATTGTTACCCATTCGAAGTGGGCAGTTTTGGTTTAAAGGAAAGCAGGCTGTTAATAAGAACCACCTGGACCACTCTGTTTTTGAGAATAAATCACAAATTATTTTCCAAGATCCTTATTCCTGCCTCAATCCAAAGCACACTGTTTATGAAATCCTCTCCTTCCCTTTGCTTCATCATAAAATTTGCGATCGCAGAAGTGTAAAAGATTACATCGCATCCCTACTGGGAAAAGTTGGGATGCCTCCCGAATATATGGATCGTTATCCTCATGCATTCAGTGGGGGGCAAAGGCAGCGAATTTCGATTGCCAGAGCTATTGGGATGAAGCCCGAACTCATCATTTGTGATGAAATTGTATCCTCCCTGGATGTATCCATTCAGGCACAGATCATAGAACTCCTTCTAGAACTGAGGGAGCAGTTGGGGTTGGCTCTGCTTTTTATTGCTCATGACTTATCCTTGGTTAGGACCATTTCAGACCGCTTATATGTGATGTACCTGGGCAAAATTGTGGAATCAGGAAAAACGACTGATGTTCTTTCCGACCCGTTGCATCCTTACACCCGTGCTTTGATTCAGTCGGTCCCCACTCTGGACCGGACTAAGCCTCCCGTTGTCCTGGAAGGCGAAGTTCCTTCCTTTAGCAATATGCCGAAGGGATGCAGTTTTCAGAATCGCTGTCCCAACCGCACGGAAGCATGTTTGCTGCAACCGCAGCCTTCCTTACAGCAAGAGCGGGAGGTAAGTTGCTTTCATCCGCTCACTATAGATTCGCAAAAATAGAAAATTATTTTTCTCACGTGCGCAACATAGGCTTGTAATCTGGTACTAATCCCTGTGTTTAGAATAAGGCGTGAAGGTAACGGTATTTGTTTCCCCCAAAACCACTGTTTTGGATCCCCAGGGCGCGGCAGTTGAGCAAGCGATTAAAAGCTTGGGCCATCATTCCATTGAAGGAGTTCGGGTGGGTAAAACCATTACCTTTCAGATGGAAGGTTCGGATACTCCCGAAATTCGTGATGAGATCGATCGGTTATGTGATGGATTGCTCAGCAATCCAGTAATCGAGGATTATCGTTTCGAGATCGAGGCCGAGTGAAGATCTTCCGGCATCTCGACCAAGCCGGTAAAATGGGCTTTGGTCGGTTCGATGAGGAAGGAAAAACTTATCTCATTATCCAAAAACCGGATGGCTCTTTCGAGGCAACAGATCAGGCAATCACTCCTTTTCAGTTGCTTACCCCGATCGATTTCCGCTGTATTTATGCAGTTGGGCATAATTACCGTGAACATGCTCAGGAAACTGGTGCCGAGGTGCCCAAGCATCCTGTGATTTTTATGAAAGCACCCACCGCGGTTCAAAATCCGGGTGATCCCATTGTGATTCCCCGGTTTCTTCGCAGCGATAAGGTCGATTATGAAGGTGAACTGGGAGTGGTCATTGGCCGGCCTTGTAAAAATGTCACTCCGGAAGAGGCTCTTTCCTATGTTCTTGGATATGTCGCTACGAATGATGTCAGTGCCAGGGACTGGCAAAAAGAGAAAGGTGGTGGTCAGTTTTGCCGGGGCAAAAGCTTTGATACCTTTTGTCCGGTGGGCCCATGCCTAGTGACCACGGACGAATTGCCCGATCCCTCGAACCTTACCATTCGTACTTTTGTAAATCAGGATAAGATGCAGGATTCATCCACGGCTGATATGATTTTTAATATTCCTACCCTGATTTCATTTCTTAGTGGCAGCACTACTCTTTTGCCTGGAACTTTGATTCTCACCGGCACTCCCAGCGGAGTGGGAGAAGCGAGGGATCCGCGAAGATTTCTTGTTCCCGGAGATGAGGTAACAGTGGAGATTGAGGGAATTGGAATGTTGACCAACCCTGTGGTCGAGGAAGTATTTGGTAATGAAACATCCAAGGAGGAAAAACAATCGTGAAGGTAGCAATTATTCAATTTCCGGGATCCAATTGTGATTGGGATGCCGAGCATTCCGTCAGGGATGTGATCGGACTGTCTGCGGGCAGAGTATGGCACAAAGATCCCCTTCCTGAGGGCGTCGAGGCCGTGATCGTACCGGGTGGTTTCTCCTTCGGAGATTATTTGCGTTGTGGAGCAATTGCCCGGTTTTCCCCCATCATGGAAGATGTCAAAAGATTTGCCGATCAGGGTGGGCAAGTGCTGGGGATCTGTAATGGTTTCCAAATACTTTGTGAATCCGGGCTTCTGCCTGGTGCTTTGGTACGAAATGATTGTATGGAATTTCGTTGCATCAATCAGACCCTCAAGGTCGAAAATTCCAACGATCGCTTTAATCAGGAAATTCTTAGCTCGGAACTTACTTTACCTATCGCTCATGGGGAGGGAAATTACCGGGCGGATGATCCCGTGCTTGCACAGCTGGAAGCCAATAATCAAGTGCTCTTAAGGTACCAACCCAATCCCAATGGTTCTCTTAATGATATCGCAGGAATCCGTAACCAAACTGGAAATGTTTATGGTATGATGCCCCATCCTGAGCGTGCGGTGGAACTTCATCATCCTTGCTTGGACGGTTTGCCTGTGTTGCGTGCCTTTTTACAGCCTTTGCTTTCTTCTTCCCCTGTTGAACTTTCTGCCTAAGCCATGGAACCCACTGCCACATCTCTTCCCCCCAATCCAGATCCCTGTTTGAATGTTGAAATTACTCCAGAGCTGATTGCACAGCATGGCCTCTTGCCTGAGGAGTATGATCAAATTCTGAAAATTCTTGGCCGCACGCCCAATCTTACTGAGCTGGGAATTTTCTCTGTGATGTGGTCTGAGCATTGTGCCTACAAAAATACCCGTAAATTGCTCAGACTTTTTCCCACCGAGAAAAAAGATAAGGATGCGATTGGTCAGGTATTGGTAAAAGCTGGTGAGGAAAATGCCGGAGTTATCGATGTGGGAGAAGGTTGGGGAGTGGCTTTTAAAATCGAGTCTCACAATCACCCCAGTGCAATTGAACCCTTTGAGGGTGCAGCGACCGGGGTAGGGGGTATTGTTCGCGACATTTTCACCATGGGTGCACGCCCGGTTTTGCTAACGAATTCATTACGCTTTGGCTCGCTTGAGTCCAGTCAGGTAAAAAGATTGTTTCGTGGAGTTGTCAGTGGAATTTCCCACTATGGAAATTGTTTGGGTATTCCCAATATGGGGGGCGATGTTTATTTTGATGACTGTTACGAGGGTAATCCTCTGGTGAATGCACTCTGTGCCGGGATTCTTCGGCATGAGGAAATTCAAAAAGGTGCAGCCACGGGAGTGGGCAATCCGGTGTACTACGTCGGTCCGGGCACCGGGCGGGATGGACTGGGCGGTGCCAGCTTTGCCTCCCGTGAATTAACCGAGGAAAGTGCGGAGGATCGGCCTGCGGTGCAAAAGGGGGATCCATTTATGGAGAAACTCCTCCTTGAGGCCTGTCTCGAGATGATGTCCATTCCCGGCTTGGTTGTGGGCATTCAGGATATGGGTGCTGCCGGGCTTACCTGTTCCACCTGTGAAACCGCATCCCGTGGGGATTCTGGCATTGAAATCGATTTGGATCTGGTTCCTCAACGGGAAACCGGAATGAATTCCTATGAAATCATGCTTTCCGAAAGTCAGGAACGTATGTTGGTTATCGTAGCCAAAGGGCGTGAGCGTGAGCTCGAAGAAGTATTCGAGAAATGGGATCTGCACGCCGCCCATATTGGCGAGGTTAAAGAAGGAGATCGTATGGTTGTCCGCCACAAGGGTGTGGTGGTGGCGGACCTGCCTGCAAAATCCTTAACCGATGAAGCCCCGGTCTATGATCAGCCAACCCGTGAGCCTGCTCATTTGGTGAAAGCTCGGGAATGGAAAATTGAATCCATTCCTGAGCTTGCATCGGACGGGGTGGAGGGTGCTTTGCTTGGTTTGCTCAAGCATCCCACTATCGCATCCAAAAGATGGGTATGGAAGCAATATGACCACATGGTTATGTCCGGCTGCACGGTTGAGCCAGGGAGTGATGCCGGAGTGGTCAAGTTAAGCATTGCGGGGATTAATAAGTATCTCGCCATTGCCAACGATTGTAACAACCGCTTTTGCTACCTTGAGCCCTACACTGGTGCACAAATCGCATTTGTGGAATGTATGCGCAACTTGGCATGCTCGGGAGCGAGAGCCCTGGCAGTCACCGATAACCTGAATTTCGGAAACCCCAACAAGCCAGAGGCTTATTATATGCTCAAGGAATGCGTGAAAGGGTTGGCAGATGCTTGTGCTCATTTCGATGTACCTGTGGTCGGCGGAAATGTCAGTCTGTACAATGAGCATGGGGAAGGTGCAATCGACCCAACACCCGTTGTTTCCATGGTGGGCTTAATTGATCATGCGGATAAAGTGACCCGTAGCTCTGTCGAGGAAGCTGGATTGGAGCTGCTTTTACTTGGTGGTCTGCCTGATGAACTCGGAGGCAGTTATTATTTGCAGACTCAATACAATAAAAAGGAAGGAACCTGCCCTAAAGTAAATCTCGCTGCGGAAAAAGCCCTTCAGGATTTATTAATTTCCCAAATTGAGGAAAATAAAATTACTGCTGCCCATGATATTGCTGAGGGTGGTTTGCTGGTTTGTTTATCTGAGATGCTTTTCAATGAGGCTGAATTGGGTGCAACGGTTTCTTTAGCTGATCATGGACGATCCGGCCGCTTGGACGCTCTGTTATTTGGCGAAAGCCAGGGAAGGGCAATCATTGCGGCACAAAAGGATGATGTGAATGCAATCTTAGATGCAGCCAAGGATGCTGCTTTATCCGCTATTTCGCTTGGGTCAACCAATGATTCCGGGAAATTGAAAGTTGAGGTGGCTGGTTCTGAAGTTCTGGATGCAAATGTTTCCGGCTTGAAGAATGTATGGGAGCGCGCAATTCCTGATCATATGGAACATGCCTAATCCTGACCTGGAGCCCCTTTACTCATGAGCGACGAAATTGGACATCACTGCGGCATCGCCATGATTCGCCTGAAGAAGCCGCTCTCCTATTTTAACGAAAAATACGATACTCCGATCTGGGGCTTTAATCAGTTGTTTCTTTTAATGGAGAAGCAGCATAACCGTGGCCAGGACGGAGCCGGGATAGGATCGATGAAACTCGATATGCCGGTGGGGGAGTCCTTTATGTTCAGGGAGCGTAGCACCAGTTCCAAAGCCCTGGCCAAAATTTTTGGCGCCCAACACAAAGCCCTGGGTAAAATGGTAAAAAAAGGGCGTGCGTTCTACGAGTTTCCAGAAACTATTAAGAAGCAATTTGATTACGGGGGAGAAATTCTTCTCGGACACTTAAGATACGGTACATCCGGGCAGTATGGTTCCAACACCTGTCATCCTTATTTCCGTAAAAGTAACTGGCCCAGTAAGAACCTGATGATCGCGGGTAATTTCAATCTCACCAATGTGGAGGAACTAAACCAAAGACTGGTAAATCGGGGACAGCATCCCGTTTTTGATACAGACACTCAAGCAATTCTTGAGGAGTCTGGCTACTATTTGGATTCCTCGGTGGATCAACTGTCAAGAGATGCATCTGAGCAAAAAGTAACCGGAGAGGATCATACCCGCTGGATAACTGATAAATTAGACCCTGTGGCCATCTTTCGGGATGCCTCCAAAAATTGGGATGGTGGCTATGCTCTGGCAGGTATTTTAGGGACGGGTGATTGCTTTGCCATGCGTGACCCTAACGGGATTCGGCCAGGATATTATTTTGAAGATGATGAAGTATTCGCGGTTGCTTCTGAGCGGGCGCCATTGATGACAGTCTTCAATAAAAAGATGGAGGAAATTTCCGAAATTGAGCCGGGAGGAATTCTTGTTTTCCGTCCAGATGGATCATTGATCAAAGATCAGTTTTGCGAAGCTCCTAAGAAAACCAGTGGCTGTTCCTTTGAGCGTATTTATTTTTCACGGGGAAATGATCCGGATATCTATGCCGAGCGCAAAACACTGGGTGCTTTACTGGTTCCGCAGGTCATCGAGTCAGTGGGCGGCGATTTCTCCAAGAGTGTGTTTAGTTATGTTCCTAATACTGCGGAAAGTGCCTACTACGGGTTTATGGAACAGCTTCGACTGGTTCGCCGTGCGGAAGTGAAGCAACGCTTAATGGATGCCCAAAAAACAGGAGATTTAACTGATTCTTTGATCAACGAATTGGTCATGGATAATTGGCCTAAAGGAGAAAAGATTGCCAATAAGGACATTAAACTTCGTACTTTTATCAGCCAGGAATCTGGTCGTGCTCAATTGGTTTCCCATGTTTATGATATTACCTACGGAGTGGTTCGTGAGAAGGAGGATGCACTTGTCTGTATCGACGATTCCATAGTTCGTGGAACCACACTTAAGAAAAGTATTTTGAAAATCTTAGGCCGTTCCAAGCCCCGTAAGCTAGTCATCGCATCGACCGCTCCTCAGATTCGTTATCCAGATTGTTATGGCATTGATATGTCTGAATTGGGTAAGTTCATTGCTTTCCAGGCAGCAGTTTCCTTGATTCAGGATCATGGCTACCGGGGATTGCTCAAAGAAGTGGCGGAACAATGCCGCGAAGCTTTGAACAAGCCAAACGCTAAACCGGTCAATCATGTAAAGCGGGTGTACGAAAACTTTACGGTCGATCAGATCTCGGAGCGGGTTGCTCAACTGGTCGCTCCTGATGTTTTAAAAGGAGTAACCAAAGTGGAAATTCTTTATCAAACGGTGGAGAATTTACACGAAGCTCTACCTGACCATCCCGGAGACTGGTATTTCACCGGTGATTATCCTACATCGGGCGGTTATAGAGTCGCACACAAAGCCTTTCTTAATTTTTACGAAAATAAAGACGGCAGAAGTTATTAGGGTGTTGCAAATTCGTTGATAAAGCGAAATCGAAAAAGTGCAAAAAAATCTTTGACGTACCCTGTCCTTGGCAAGTTATAGTCGGTGTGGATGGACATAGGTTTTCAAACCCTCGTACTTAACCGATTATGGCAACCGGTAAATGTGGTTGGGGTTGAACGAGCTTTCGGCTTACTTTCCCTTGAACATGCCCAGGTAATTTATGCGGAAGATGAAAGTTTTCGCGTATTTGATTCGGTTGCCTGGTTTGAGTTTTGTCGTACAGTAGAAGCCTTGAAAGGAAGGCGGGTTATTCATACGGTCAACCAGCCTGTGATTGTTCCTAGTGTGCTTCTATTGCGAACTTATGATCGTATTCTTTTACAGGAAATGAAGTTCAATCGGCAAAATCTTTTGGAGCGCGATGATTACCGTTGCCAATATTGTGGTAAGACTTTCGCTTCAAAAGAATTAAATATGGATCATGTTTTACCCAAAGACAAGGGTGGGGGGACATCTTGGGAAAATGTTGTGACTTCCTGTATTCGTTGTAATAGCAAAAAAAGTAATCGATTGCCAAGGGAGGCCGGAATGAGGTTACTCAAAGAGCCCCAGCGTCCTGCCCGAAGACCTTTTGTCAGCTCTCTTTACGGGAAACCCGTGGAAAAATCCTGGGAGCATTTTCTTCAAGCAAAGAAATAGGTTTCGTTTTTTTGTCGTTTGTGCTGATTGAGTTTGGCATAAGCATGCCGCTAAATTCCAAAGTTCAATTACTTTCCTATCTCGCATAAGCAAGATTTGTTTTTTAAGTATCACAGATGGATCATCATAGTTCTGGAAGAAAAAGGCCCGATGGTAGAGCCATTGATGCTCTTTATCGAATTAGTACTCTGTCGAGTAAACAGTTAAATTCTGTCCGGGCACTTGAAGCTATTCTCGATGAGGTAATGCAGGTATTCCCTGCTAACTCTGCTTCCATCTCTTTATTAAATCCAAGTGCCGATTCTTTGCTGATCGAGGTACAGCGAGGCCTTCCAGATTCTAGTCGTGGGTTTGAGCTTCCATTGGGTATGGGCATTACCGGCTGGGTTGCTCAGAGTGGAGAGCCATTGCTTTGCCAAGATGTTTCCTTGGAGGAAAAATATTTTAAATTAGATGAAAGAGTAAGAGCAGAGATGGCAGCTCCCATAACTGAGGGTGGCCGTACGGTTGGGGCACTCAATGTCGATTCTTGTGAAGTTAATGCGTTTGATGAGGAGGATCTACGTCTGCTCGTCCTTATCTCTAATGAAGCAAGTCGTGTGTTGGAGAACATGTGGATGATTCAGCAGCTCCGTAAAAAAGCAGATCAGTTACAGAGTTTAGTTCTACTTAGTCAGGATATTTCCGGTACCCGGAAATTTGATGAGGTTCTTAAAACGATTTCGCGTGAGGGTCTGTTACTGCTTGGTTGTCGATTGTCTGCTTTTTTTCTCTACGATGAAAAGGAGGATATTCTTCAGCTTCAAGCTCTGCAGGATCGCAATGGTGATCGTAGTTACGACGAGATTTTAAAACCGGCAGACAGTTTACTGGGAAGTGCTCTGCGGGGACATAGGCAAGTCCAGACCAACGATCTGTTACGAACAGAGGAGCATCATTTTATGGATCTTATCCGCTCGGAAAATCTGCATTCTATGCTGGTTACTCCGGTAGTTTTTGAGGATATTCCGATTGGGATGATCACTCATTACATGGATCGACCACATCGCTTCCATGATGATGAGAAAATGATTGCCCGGGCACTTGCCGACTTAGGTGCTATCGCCATCGAAAATGCCCGTCTGTATGGACGTGTTTTCGAATCTGAGGAGAGCATGCGTAAAAGCGAACGTCTGACCACCTTGGGAACCTTGGCTGCAGAGATTGCTCATGAAATCCGTAACCCCCTAATGGTAGTTCGCTTACTCTTTGATTCATTAAATCTGGGTCAGGAGGAAGATGAAAATAAAAGTCAAGATCTCACAGTTATTCGTGAAAAACTAAATCATCTGGAGCAAATTGCAGGTAGAATATTGGAGTTTGGGAAGAGTAGAGAATCTTTTCGTAAAGAAATAAAAATTAGAGAAATTGTTGATGAAGCAATTCTCTTAGTCCGGTTGAAATTGGAACAATCCCGGATCAATCTATGTTGGGGAAACCGTGCTGACAATGAGTTGGTTTTTGTGGATAAGGGGCAAATTCAACAGGTGTTGTTGAATCTCATTTTAAATGCGGTAGAAGTAATGCCGGATGGGGGAGACCTTTTTCTCGATACACAAATAATGGACGGGCGAGTTCATATTTTAGTGAAAGATCAGGGTAGTGGAATCTCGGAAAATTTACGGGATCGAATCTTTGAATCCTTTCTAACGGGTAAAAAAGATGGTACCGGTTTGGGTTTGACCATCTCCAAGCGGATCATGCGGGCTCACGATGGCGATCTGGAATTAGCTGATACAGGCGAGAGTGGTTCAACCTTTTGTTTAGTTCTTCCTCTTGCTGATTAAAAATTTTAAGGAAAGCTTATTTTAGAGAAAGGGTTATACTTCGTGGTAGTATTTTCCTTCGTGTAGGGCTTGCCCCAAGCTTTCACGCAAATCCAAATAAGTACGGGGGGCGGGAATCGTACCTTTTTCCAGAGGTTCAATATTAAAAACATCCGTGGCAACACTTTGTTCCGTGGCGATACGGGCAAAATGAATACTGAATCCGGCATCGGCAATATGTTTGGCAATCAAGTGAAGCAGACCGACTCGATCAGCCGCCCGCACCTCCACTATGGTTCTACCCAGGGAAATATCCCGGTAAACATCTACTTGTGGGGGAATCTTGGCACCAAATTTATCTGATGTGGCAAATGTCTTTGCTTTTTCCGATTTTTTCCGATGAGCAGCAATCTGTTCAATCGGACAGTCCTTGCCTACAAGAAAACTTTCCAGGGAATTTTCAAAGGATTGCCTAATGCTTACATCCTCAACAATTCCTCCATTTTCCCCCTCCACATAGAAGACATCAATAGCCAGATCATCTTCCCGGGTAATGGCACGGGCTCCGAGGATATTTAATCCGGTAATAGCTAGTGCCCCGGTAATTTTCTCAAATAATCCCGGCTGGTCTGTAACTACCACATCCACTATGGTTAGCGTTCTTCTTAAATCATTTCGCCAACTAACCACCGGTTTTTCTAATGGGCGGGACTGCTGATCATATTTTGAGGCCATCTCAATATGCAATCCAACTTCTTCGCGGCCGGTGTGAGAGAAATATCTTTCAGGCACCAATTCCAAATGTTGGAGAATGGTTTCTTTAGGTACATTGGGAACCTCCAGATTCTTGAAAGAATCCCGCAGTTCATTTGGATCTTTCCTTGCCCGCTTCCCTTCCAGTACCTTCATCGTATTGTTGAATAGGTGAGTATGCAGTTCTTCCTTATGCGAATTCCAAAGGTCTGGGGCGGTTCCGTTGGCGTCACAGTAAGTGTGTACATAGAGAAAGCGCAGTCTCTGCTCCCCTTCCACAAAGGCTGCAAAAGAATCAATGACTTCTGGGTCATCCAGGTCGAATTTGTTGGCAAACCTAACCATTTCCAAATGATTGCGCACCACAAAGAGAACACGGTCATGCATTTCTTCAGAGATACCCAATCTTTGCATCAGGGTTTTTCCGAGTTCCACTCCGCGCTCGCAATGCCCTTTGGGGCCTTTGTCTTTACCCAAGTCGTGAATGAAAAGAATCAAGTATAACAGTCCAGGTACCTCATTCTTTCGTAAAGCTTCCAGATAAGGTTCCGCACCCGGTCTGCTTCCTCTAAAGATTTGGTCTAAAATATCGATACATCTTAGTACATGCACATCGGCGGTGAAGCGGTGGTAGAGATCGTGCTGTACTTTACAGGTCAATCTTCCAAACTCTGGTACAAATCTCCCGAGTACTCCGAGGTCATGCATTTCCATAAGAGTGGGAGCGACATTTCCGACCTCTTGTAGAATAGAACGGAAGCTGACATTGGCAGCCGGACAATTGATTAAACTGGCATCAATCAGGGACAATCGATTGCGGACAAGCGATCGTAAGCTGGGAGATAATTTTGCGGACAATCTTTGTGAGTGACGGAATAAGCGAATGATTCGCTCTGGCTCTTCATCAAAAATATTTTCATTTTCAGAATTTAATTCTGCGTCTTGTAGATCAAACCCATCCACTTTTTCTACCGGCGATGCCCGGTAGGCACTGAGTACGGACCGAAAACTAATAGAGGCAGTGGATCCACTGGTTGCCCGAATAAGACGCTGTTCAAGTAAAGAGGACAACTGATGAATTGTACTTGCCCTTGCGTAAAATTCACCCATAAATTTTTCCACCCTCGGGAAAATATCTTCATCGTTGTACCCAAGCCCAAGGGCAACTTCTGGTTGTTTTTCCAAATGGAGGACATCAACGGGTCGCTTACTCCTAAAATGCAGCTCGTTTCTCACTCTTAAGAGGAAGGAATAAGCTTCCTGATAGGATTTTGCCTCATTTTCGTTCAAATACCCCCGTTTGATAAGAGAGGGCAGGGGATCGTCTTCAAATTTCACTTTGGTCATCCAGAGTACACCCTGATAATCGCGTAGCCCCCCGACTCCATTTTTAAGATCAGGAGCCTGCAAGAAAACCGTGTTTCCCTTTTCCTGCCTTCTTTCCTGCTGATGGGAAAGAAGTTCATTGAGGTATTCTCCAGGCTTTCTTTTGCGGCAATGCTTCAAAAATTTGGTGATGAATTTCTTGGCTATTTTACGATCCCCACAGATGTAGCGGGCATCCAGCATCGAATTTTTGTTCCGAATATCTTTTTGGGCCTCAAGCAAAGCCTCTTTTACTTCCCTCGATGCATGCCCCACTTTCATTCCTGTATCCCATAACGGATAGAGAATTTCTTTGGTCATGGTCTCCTTCAAAAGATCGAGGGATTTCCCCATTGAGCTTCTGGAATAAAGAAACATCAGATCGATATCGCTGTGTGGGCTAAGTTCTCCACGACCATATCCACCCGTAGCTAAAACAGCCATGGGCTTGATTTTCACTAAGCTTTCTTCTGCTACCCGCAGGGCATAATCGAATAAATTTTGAATAAGTACATCAATAATAATAGATCTTGCCCGCGTCAGGCGAAGCCCTGAGTCACCTTTTAAATGGTATCTTTGGAGCATCTCTCTCTCCAAACGCACAAACTCCTTGATCAGTTCTAATCTTGCCGAATCACTTTGTCCGGAATGAAAAACCAACCGCTTTTCAGCGTGTTGCCGGGTTCTGCGAAATAATGGATCGTCCTCCATGTTAAGTTAGGTAGTTAGGCAAAAGCTTGAGCGTGAGCGAGCCTAATCCTTTCTGATTGCTCGATTCTATTGAATTTGCATCATCTGTGGATAGATGAGATTATCTAAATTCATACCATTTTTTGCATTACTTTGCACTTCTGCATGGGCGGAACCCTACCTTTCACCCAACGATCCTTTTATCCGTCATGAGATTCGCCTCCTTGGAGATGAAGGGGGATTGAATGGTTTGCAAAATACTTGGCCCCTTGATTTGGGTGGCCTCTCATCCATGCGTATTGATTCTGGTAACGAACTGCCTCACTCTTTGCTGGATGATAAAATATCCACCGAATCCCGTTCTGGTTGGTCTCCCATTTTTACTACAATTGGACTAGCAGATGACCGGGTGACCGCACGCGGATTCGGTCCTGAACCCCGCTCCAGTTTTGCGACCAATGCATCGGTATCTTGGCTCAATGACCGCTTTGCTGCCAAGCTTTCTCTTAATGCATTCTACGGAATGGACAAAGACTGGAAAGGCAGAGAGGACGAAGGTTTTGCTCTGGATGGTTCCTATATTGCCGCACGATTAGGTAACTGGTCGGCCAGTTTTGGGCAGGTTGAGAGATGGTGGGGTCCAGGTTGGGATGGCAGTTTAATCCTTTCCACCAATGCCCGTCCTATCCCTGCCATATCCATCGACCGTCGTGTGCCTGAACCCTTTGAAAATAAATGGCTGTCTTGGATTGGCCCTTGGAGCTTTCATTCCTTTATCGGGCGTTTAGAAAAAGAGCGCACGGTACCGAATCCCTACCTTTGGGGTATGCGTGGCGAGGTTCGTCCCACCGTCGTAAATGGCTTGGAAATTGGATTTTTTCGGATGATGCAATTGGGCGGAGATGGTCGCCCTGAAGGATTCAGCACATGGATGGATGCTTTTCTTAGTCAGGATAATTATGGTGCCAACACCGGAAAGAATGATCTTTCGAAAGAACCGGGGAATCAATTAGCTGGGATTGATCTTCGCTGGCGGGTATTGGATGCCCCACTTGCAATCTATGGACAAGTAGTCGGAGAAGACGAAGATAACTTTCTGCCAAATTGTCTTATGTTTCAATACGGTATGGAAAGCTGGAAAAATTTGGGAGACTCGACTCTTAGAGTATTCGCCGAGTATGCAGACCTAACCAGCTACTGGTGGACTGGCGATCCCCGTACCCGAAATATTTCATATGGACATCACATTTACAATGACGGATACCGATATCGAGGTCGTCCTGTAGGGCATTGGGCCGATCAGGACTCCCAGATCATTAGCATTGGTGGAATTTTACAAAGAATGGATGGTATTGGATGGGGGGGGACTCTTCGCACAGGCAAACTCAATGAGGATGGATCAGATAGAAACAGCGTTTCAGATAATACCTCCACGGATTATTTTTCGTTCGATATCTTTAATGCCCGTCAATATCCGCAATATGACCTTTCCGTTTACACTTCCCTTGGGTGGGAGTCGCTGCAGCCTCATGGTAAAGCCAAAGATGATTCGCT
>Ga0181597_10000762_pt1 | contig 36216 bp, 29 predicted proteins | sample 041ome_5_FD_148647 | JGI IMG/M metagenome (GOLD analysis project Ga0181597, IMG submission 148647) | Coastal salt marsh microbial communities from the Groves Creek Marsh, Skidaway Island, Georgia - 041403US metaG (spades assembly) | ecosystem: Environmental > Aquatic > Marine > Intertidal zone...
TTCAGAAGGTACTAGTGGTAGCCCATCTAATGACTCAGGTCTAATGATTGACCGCGGTTCATCAGATAACCAAGCTATTATGTGGGATGAGTCCGCAGATGAATTCGTAATTGCAAACGTTGGGGCAGAAACCGGCGATACTGCAGGTAACGTAACAATCAGCAGCTATGCTGACCTACAAATGGCAGGCCTAACAGCAACAACTGGTGATTTCAGTGGTGCAGTTGGCGTTGATGGTGACTTTGATGTTGCCACAAACAAGTTTACAGTAGCAGCAGCAACTGGTAACACCTTAGTTGCTGGTACGCTAGATGCAGCCGGACTAGCAAGCCTAGACGGTGGTATTGATGTAGACGGTGCTTTCACAGTAGCAAATACAAGTGGTAACGTAGCAACAACTGGCACACTTGGTGTAACAGGTGTATCAACACTTGGCGTTGTGAACGCAAGTGGACTTGCTTCGCTTGATGGCGGTATTGACGTAGACGGCGCTTTCACAGTAGCAAATACAAGTGGTAACGTAGCAACAACTGGTACATTGAGTGCTGGTGAAACAACTCTAAGTAGTGCTACAGTTAGTGACCTAACAAGTGGTCGTGTAGTACTTGCTGGTACAAGCGGTGCAATTGAAGACAGTGGTAACTTAACATTTAATGGTTCAACATTGGCTGTTACAGGTGCTGCAACAATTAGCACAACACTTGGTGTTACAGGTACAACCACAGCAGGTATTGTAAACCTAAGTGGTCTACTTAGTGCTGACGGTGGTATTGACGTTGACGGAGCATTTACAGTTGCAGATACAACTGGTAACGTAGCTACAACTGGTACACTAAGCTCAGGCGCAGCTACACTTTCAAGTGCAGCCGTAAGTGATTTAACAAACAATCGTATTGTTATTGCAGGCACTAGCGGTGAGCTAGAAGACGATGCCAACCTAACATTTGACGGTACTACATTTGAAGTAGGCGGCGGTTACGGTGCTACCGGCCTTGACATCGCAATGGATGGTAATATTAGCACTAATGGTACATTAACAGTTGATGGTACTTCAACACTTGGCGTTGTGAACGCAAGTGGACTTGCTTCACTTGATGGCGGTATTGACGTTGATGGCGCATTTACTGTTGCTGATACAACAGGTAACGTAAGCACAAGTGGTACATTAAGTGCTGGAGCATCAACTCTTTCAAGTGCAGCAGTAAGTGATCTAACAAACAATCGTATTGTTATCGCAGGCACAAGCGGCGAACTCGAAGATGATGCAAACCTAACATTTGATGGTACAACCTTTGAAGTTGGCGGTGGTTATGGTGCAACTGGTCTTGATATCGCAATGGACGGTAACGTAAGTACAAATGGTTCACTTACTGTTGATGGTACTTCAACACTTGGTGTAATCAATGCTTCAGGACTTGCTTCACTTGATGGCGGTATTGATGTCGATGGTGCATTTACTGTTGCAAACGGTAATGGTAATATTGGTACAACTGGTACACTTAATGTCGATGGTGCAACCACACTTAATGGAGCAGTTACACTAGGCGATGCCTCAGGTGATGCTATTACTGTTACAGGTACAGCAACATTTGGTGCAAGTGCAGACTTTGATAGCGGCTTTACAGTTGCAGCAGCACAAACAATTGATGTTGGTTCAAACAAGATTACTAACGTAGCTGATCCAGTTTCTAACCAAGACGCAGCAACCAAAGCATATGTTGATAGTTCAGTATCAAATGCTTCAGCATTTGATATTGCTGGTGATAGTGGTACAGACACAGTAACAGTTGGTAGTGATACACTGACATTTGCTGGTACAGCAAATGAAATTGTAACAACAGTAACAGATAACACAATTACTATTGGTCTACCAGACGATGTTACAATCGCAGGTAACTTAACAGTTAGCGGTACAACTACAACAGTTAACAGTACAACTACAGAACTTGAAGATCCAGTAATGAGACTTGGTGTTACAGGTCTAAGCGAAGATGGTGGTAAAGACCGTGGTATTGAGTTCCTCTATTACGACGGTAGCGTGCAGACTGGCTTCTTTGGTTGGGACAACGACGCAAACGCATTTGTTTTCCTAACAGGAGCAACTAACGCAAGTGAAGTATTCAGTGGTACTGCCGGCGCAGCAACTTTTGGTGCTATTACAGGTACTACAATTACTGGTACAGGTACAGCAACACTAAATGACGCAGCAATCGGCGGTGGATACGGCTCATCTGGTGTAACAATCAGTGCAGCAGGCGTTATCCAAGCAAACGGTGCTATTACATCAGATGGTGCTATTACTGGCGGTTCACTAACAGACGGCACTGCTACACTAAGTTCAGGCGCACTAAGCGGCGCAACAACTGGCGCATTTAGCAGTAATGTTACAGTTGGTGGCACATTAGGTGTAACAGGCGAAAGCACACTAGCAAGCGCAACTGTTTCAGACTTAACTGACAACAGAATTGTTATTGCTGGCACAAGCGGTGCACTAGAGGATAGTGCTAACCTAACATTTGACGGCACCACTTTCGAAGTTGGTGGCGGCTACGGTGCTACAGGTCTTGACATTGCAATGGATGGCGATGTTAGCACAAACGGTACAATCACAGCCGATGGTACAATCACTGGTGGTTCACTAACAGACGGCACTGCCACATTAAGCAGTGGTGCACTAAGTGGTGCTACTACAGGTGCATTTAGCAGCAATGTTACAGTAGGCGGTACACTTGGTGTTACCGGCGAGTCAACCCTAGCAAGTGCTACAGTAAGTGATCTAACAAACAATCGTATTGTTATTGCCGGTGCAAGTGGTGCACTAGAAGATGACGCTAACTTAACTTTTGATGGAACGACATTTGAAGTTGGTGGTGGTTATGGTGCAACTGGTCTTGATATTGCTATGGATGGTAATATTAGCACAAATGGCACACTTACTGTTGATGGCACTTCAACACTTGGTGTTGTGAACGTAAGTGGCCTTGCAAGTCTAGACGGTGGTATTGATGTCGATGGTGCTTTCACAGTAGCAAATACAAGTGGTAATGTAAGCACAACTGGTACATTAACTGCTGGTAACACAGACGTTGGCACACTTGATGCAAGTGGACTTGCTTCACTTGATGGTGGTATTGACGTTGATGGAGCATTTACCGTAGCAAATACAACTGGTAATGTAAGTACAAGTGGTACACTAGATGTAACAGGTACATCAACATTAGGTGTTATCAATGCAAGTGGACTTGCTTCACTTGATGCAGGTATTGACGTTGATGGTGCATTTACTGTTGCTGACATAACAGGTAACGTAAGCACAAGTGGTACACTTGGCGTAACAGGTACATCAACACTTGGTGTTATCAATGCAAGTGGACTTGCTTCACTTGATGCAGGTATTGACGTTGATGGTGCATTTACTGTTGCTGATACAACAGGTAATGTTGCAACAACCGGTACATTGAGTGCTGGCGCAACTACACTTTCAAGTGCTGCTGTTAGTGACCTAACAAGTGGTCGTGTAGTACTTGCAGGTACTAGTGGTGAACTAGAAGATAGTGGTAACTTAACATTTAATGGTTCAACACTTGCTGTTACAGGTGCTATTACAGCATCAAGCAACGTTGACATTGCTGACGCTGGCTCACTTAGAGTTGGTACAGGCAATGACCTTACTATCAACCATGATGGTACAGATACATCCATTACAAACGGTACTGGTATCCTCAAAATTGATGGTGCAGCAACTAGCTCAATTCGTGTTAACGAAGCAGGCGCTGACGTAGACTTCGTAGTAGAAGGTGATACAAACACTACTCTACTAGTTGTTGACGCTGGTAACGATAATGTTGGTATTGGTGGTGCACCAAATGCTAACGCAGTATTCCACATAAACGACACAGGTGCAATGATTATACCAGCTGGTACTACAGCAAATCGTCCAACAGGTGTAACAGGTATGTTCCGTTATAATACAACAGTAGGCGGTATTGAATACTATGATGCAGACAGTTGGGAGTCAATTAGTACAGCGTTTACAATTGCTTCATCACAAACATTCAGTGGTGATGATACTACAACAGACTTTACACTTTCAGCACTGAGTGGTGCAGATAGTTATACTGTTGCTGGTGTATTTGTTACACTAAACGGTATTGTCCAAGAGCCAACAACTGTTTATGGTATTACAGGCAATACACTGTCATTTACTACAGCACCAGCAACCGGTGACTTGATTGAGGTACGTAAGTTTACTACTACTACCACAATCAACACACTTGCTGACATTGATGGTGACACACAGATCCAAGTTGAAGAGTCAGCTGACGAAGACATCATCCGCTTTGATATTGGTGGTAGTGAAAAAATGGTTCTTAGTGCTACACAACTTAGTGTAACAGGAAACATTGTTGCTACTGGTGACATTACTGCAAATGGTGATATTACATTAGGTGATGCTGATACAGATACTATTACATTAGGTGCTGAAGTTGGATCAAACATTGTTCCAACTGCTGACAGTACATATGACCTAGGTGATAACACTCAAAGATGGTCAAACATCTATGTTGACAGTTTGAACAACCAGTTTACACTTCCAACTGCTGACGGTACAAGTGGTCAAGCACTTGTAACAGACGGCAGCGGTGTACTAAGTTTTGGTCCAGCAGGTGCGGTTGTTAGTAGTGATACTAGCACAAACACCAACTTTAACTTGTACTTCTCAGATGTAACAACAGGTGCACTAACTGCGGCAAAGCAAGACAGTGGACTTACTTACAATCCAAGTACTGGTACATTGGCAGCAGATAACTTTTCTGGACTAGCATCTAGTGCAACAGCACTTGCAACAGCTAGAGCAATTGAAGTTAGTGGTGCTGTAACTGGTACTGCAAACTTTGATGGAACATCAGCAATTAACATTGTTACAACTGCAACAGCAGATCCAACACTAACACTTGATGGTGATGCAACAGGTAGTGCAACATTTACCAACCTTGGTAATGCTACACTAACAGTTACAGTTGCTGATGATAGCCACAACCACGTTATTAGTAACGTAGATGGCTTACAAACAGCACTTGATGCTAAAGCACCACTAGCAAGTCCAGCATTGACTGGTGTACCAACTGCTCCGACAGCAGCAGCTAACACTAACAATACACAGATTGCCACAACAGCATATGTACAGGCTGAAATCACTGATCTAATCGGTGGTGCTCCTGGCGCATTAGATACATTGAACGAATTAGCTGCTGCTATCAATGATGACAGCTCTTACGCTTCAACTGTAACTACGGCACTAGGTACTAAGGTTGAAACTACTTCAGCACAGGCACTAGGTTCTGCTGCAAACGTATTGACAATCTCAGGTAACACTATTACACTAGCACGTGGTGATAGTACAACTGATACAGTATCACTAACACTTGGTACTAACACTAATGGTAACTATGTTGCCGCAGGTGCTACAAGCGGTAGTGGTATTAGTGGTAGTGTAAGTAGTGAAGGTGGAACATTTACTGTTTCATCAAACGCTACAAGCGCAAACACTGCTAACACAATTGTATTCCGTGATGGCAGTGGCAACTTTAGTGCTGGTGTTATGACTGGTACAAGTACTACAGCACAATACGCTGACTTGGCAGAAATGTATGCTGCTGATGCAGAAATTGAGCCAGGTACAGTTGTACACTTTGCAGGCGATGGCAAAGTTGCAGCATGTGACCAGGATGCATGCAGAAGTGTAGCAGGTATCATTTCAACTGATCCAGCTCACCTAATGAACAGTGTTCAGGAAGGTGTTGCACTAGCACTAGCAGGTCGTGTTCCTTGTAAGGTAACAGGCCCTGTAGCAGCAGGCGATCTAATGGTAAGCGCAGGCAATGGTATGGCTCGTGCAGAGGCAAATCCAAGTATTGGCACAGTTATTGGCAAGGCTATTGAGGCAAATGAAGATGGCGAAGGCGTCATTGAAGTATTGGCACTAATGATGTAATAATACTACAGGCTCATAAAATAGGGAGGATTCGTCCTCCCTATTTTTTTTGGAATAAATAGTATAAAGTTTAGGATATACTATGGCATTCACTCGACCTAAAGCAGCGCAGATTGATTTTGATATTACAAATATCACAGACCCTCTTATAAGATTAAATAGTGGTCAAAGCGGTGCAAATGATAAAGATGTTGGTATTGTAATTGAACGTGGAGATGATACTAATGTCGCTGTACTTTATGACGAAAGTGCAGATCAGTTTGTACTAGTAAACACCACAGAAGATGGTAGCACAATTGGTAATGTTACTATTAGCAGTTATGCTGGATTACAAGCAAATGCTATTGTATATGGTTCACTTAATGATGGCACTACCACACTAACTGCTACAGCAACAGAACTTAACCTACTGGATGGTGTTACTGGTATTACACTAGGCAGTGCTAACGAACTGCTAATTGTAGGTTCTGATGGAACCAGTATTATAAGTGACAGTACACTTAGCATTGATACAGGTAGTAATTATATTGGTATCAATCAAACATCTCCTGAAGTAACACTACACATGACAGGCGAAGGTGCTCAAACGGCACAGATTCGTATGGAACAGTACAATGATAGTGCCGACGCTCCAGATATTAGAACAAGAAGATACAGAGGCACGATTGCCTCACCTGCTGCTGTACAATCAGGTGATTATCTATTTAGAAGTAACCACGAATACTATAATGGTACATCACTGCTTGTAGGTGGTGCGTTTGCTTTTGATAATACAAATAATGCCGCTAGAACACAGTTTTCGGTTGCTGTTGATACTGATGGCACAGGTGCAGATCCTCAAGGCACTAACGGACAGTTTAAGATTGATGGTAACGACGGTGGTGCAATCACATTCAACAACGCATACAAGTTTCCAACTAGCGATGGAAGTGCCAATCAAATACTTGCCACAGATGGTTCAGGAGTTTTAAGTTTCACAGGTTCTCCAACATTTACAGGACTAACAGTTGATACAAACACACTCTATGTTGATGCAGGAAATAATAGAGTTGGTATTGGAACAACAAGTCCAGCATACCAAGTAGAAATAGAAAACACTGGTGCAAACGCACTATTGGTGTTAGACAGAACAGACGGTGCAGCTACTTTCATCGAAGGTGGTGCTACTGCTTCAGTGATTGGTTCTGTTGGTGCCAACGATGTTGAAATAGCCTACAATAGTTTTGCAGTGGTTACAATCGGTGCAAATGGTGCTATTACAGTAAACCCAGACGGAGATGGATTCACATTTCCAACTACAGATGGCAGTGCCAACCAAGTGCTTGCCACAAACGGCAGTGGCACACTTAGTTTTGTTGATCAGACCGGCGGCGGCGGAAGCGGACATACTATACAAAACGCTGGCAGTAGTTTAACTGACAGAGCAAATCTAAACTTTGATGGTACATATCTTGTTGCTACAGATGATGCAGGCAATAATCAAACTGATGTTACAATAGGTAGTGGCGTAGTAACAACAACAGGTACGCAGACTCTTACAAACAAAACTATTGCAAGCCCAACTTTTACTGGTACACCAGCAGCACCAACTGCCGCCTCAGGAACTAATACAACACAAATTGCTACTACTGCTTTCGTGTCAACAGCAGTTAGCAATCTTGTAGATTCTGCGCCTGGAACACTTGATACTTTGAATGAATTAGCAGCAGCATTGGGTGATGATGCTAATTTCTCAACAACAGTAACCGATAGTATTGCTACTAAGTTGCCACTGGCAGGTGGTACTATGACTGGTAACATAGTTATGTCAGGCGCTCAAACTGTTGATGGACGTGATCTATCTGTTGACGGTGCTAAGTTAGACGGTATCGAGTCTGGTGCTACAGCAGATCAAACTGCCTCTGAAATTCTTACGGCAATTAAAACTGTAGATGGTGCTGGTTCTGGTCTTGATGCTGATTTATTAGATGGTATTTCTTCAGCTAGTTTCCTGAGAAGTGATACATCAGATAGTATAACCTCTGGAAGTTTGACTCTTGATGCGGGCAATATTACTGTAAACAACGGGACAAATTTACAGGTTCTTCTTAACGCCTCAGACGGTGCAATTGAAATTACTCGTGCTGCTGGTGGCGCTTATATTGACTTCAAGAATAGTACCGCAGAAGATAATGATGCTAGACTTCAAGAATCTGGTGGTAGTATCAATCTTAATGGAAATCGTATTCTTACAACTGCTGACGAAGGTTCTGGTAACGGTATTGATGCTGATACTGTTGACGGTATTCAAGGCGCAAGTTTCTTGAGAAGTGACACAGCCGATACAGCGACAGGTGTAATAACACTCAACGACGATTTAGTATTTGCAAATCGCACAACAACCGATGGGCACATTCAACTTTATGGTGGGTCTGGTGCTACTGGTTATGCTATTGGTATTGAAGGTAGCACATTATATAATAGATCTGGTTCTTTGCATCGTTGGTATATTGGTACATATGCTGATGCTGGCACAAGTGATTATATGGAGTTATCCACGAGTGGTTTAACTGTCAATGGTACAGTAACAGCTACTGATGTTGATATAAGCAACTCACTCGATATTGGCAATGAAGTAGTGCTCACCGAATCAACTGACCGTGGAGATTTACTGCTGATAAAAAGCACCACATCCAGTTGGGGTGGCATACAGATTAGTAATAGTTCCAATGAAGGTCTTTGGTCTTTTATGACTGATGGAGCAACTGGTGGCATCTACGATGACCAAAATAATAAATGGCAGATTCAATTTGTTGAAAATAGCGAAACTAGACTATATCATAATGGAGTTGAAAAACTCAATACCGATAGTGGCGGTGTTACTGTAGCAGGCGTAATGACTGGTACTGCAACAAGCGCAAGATACGCTGACTTAGCAGAACGATATGAAGCAGATGCTGAATATCCTACTGGTACTGTTATGATATTTGGTGGAGAAAAGGAAGTTACACAATCTACTAGCAAAATGGACAGACGTAAGGCGGGTGTAGTTAGTGAAAAACCAGCTTATATGATGAACTCTGATTTAGTAGAAACTGTTGAATATGCTCCTTATATTGCACTTCAAGGCCGTGTTCCAGTAAGAGTCATTGGTGCAGTACGCAAGGGCGACCTAATGATTACTAGTAGTTTACCAGGCTGTGCAGAAGCCTGGCGCGAAGAAGGTGATCCACGTTACGGCAGTGTAATTGGCAAGTCACTAGTAAACAAAATATCCTCTGAGGAAGAACTTATTGAAATAGTTGTTGGTGTAGTATAATGCCAATCACTAAGTTTTATACTGGGGACTATATAGGTGAAAATGTTAGTAATGTGACTAGTTGGCGTCAAGGTCGTAAAGAAGATAATATGACCTGGGTGCCTAAAACTATAGACAATTCAGAACATAATGGAATTGCTCATGTATTGGGAAATGGTGCAACTCGTAAACGTTTAGACTTGAATCTATTGCATGGTCAGAAGGGCGGATCGTCCGGCGTACAAAGTGTAGGGCAAAGCTATGGCTCTAATATGCTGTTTACTGAATTTAATCCAACTTTTTTAATTTGTGTTAATCCTGAAATTTGCAGACTGATCGTAAAGTCAGGATACAGTAAAAAAAATATTGTTTTGAGCAATCCAAAAAATATTATGGAACATCCCGGCGAGTTTCATCTTTACCCTCACTGGCAAAATCGTACTGCCGGAGCGGTGTGTGCTGCTCTTGCTTGTGCTGATGGACATAAAGAGATATACTTGATAGGGTTTGATTTTTATGAATCTGCACTAAATCAACACATATATCCTACTATGGAAAAATCTTATACTAGGATAGAAAACTTAGATGCAATTAACCAAAAGTTAGAAGAGCATTTACTTGAAGTTATAACAACCTATGATGAAGTAAATTTTATTCGAGTTGTTACAAATAAAAAGCAGAGCGTACCAGAGAGTTTTAAATGGTTAAAAAATTACGAGCAGATAGAGTTGTTAACCTACATTAACAGAACTAGTCTCGGTGGTGTTGCAAAATAAGTCTGTTATTGTTTTTATTTTTGTAACTATTTCTTCTGTACTAAGCGTACCAAATACAGCTGGGTGAAGTGGTTTAGGCCAGGCATCCATGGTAGTCCAAGCATAACCGCTATGCTCATCATTTAATTCTGGTATAAATTCATTAGTAACAATAGCAACATATGTGTTATATTCAAATCCCTTGCGGTCGTTAGTAAATCTCTCTATTGGTATTTTGCGGACAATATCGGGTGTGAATCCTATCTCCTCAACTATTTCTCTAGCTAAAGCAGACATTAGATCTTCACCAGTTTCAACCTTACCGCCAACAAATGCCCAGGTTTTGTCGTACCTGTCGCCCTTGCGTAGTAGGAATAAACTTCGTTTTGTAGTAGTACTAAAGAATAAAGCACCCACGCTCTGGTTTATATTACCAGAGCCCAGTCTCCTGCCTTGTACTCGCCCTCGTAACTCTTTACCCAAGTTGACCCTGTCCATTTATATTGAATTCCTGTAGTGGTATTCACTACATAGTGTAAACCCTGATCAGCACTGCTGTCAAATGAAACTTTCCAACGCACCCCGTCGTACTCTATTATGTCGTTTGTGCCAGCTATAAAGTCAGCACCGGTTGAACTTTTCCAAGCGTCTGGTCCATCAGTGTTTTCAGTACTGCCAATGTTTTTAAGAATAAGATATCTCTGTCCAGCTGCCGCAGCAGGCAACCCGGCGCCTGGGCCTTTCTTGTGTGGATCAATGATGCGGTCCACACTATCAAAGTCACTGGTAGGGATAGTATCAGCGTCAACAGTAACCAATAGTTTAAAATCATCAGTAGGATGATAAGCAACTGTACCAACAACTTCCCCAGAGCCAACTTCCAATCTTACCTGACTGATACCAGCCTGAAGATCACCGTACTGATTAACAACAGCTCTCCAGGTTATATCTTCTGTGCCAACCTTTTCTGGCGGATCGTTCTCCGGAGAATAATTTAACTTATTTGTTATCGTTTCGTTTCTATCCAGGATTTGTAATACGTTACCTACTAGTAGCACGCCAAAGTTCATAGGAGAAAACTTCATACGAGTTCCTAGTAACATATTATTATCTATAACACCATCACTGATGCTACCACTCTCATCATATATGCTAGCTACAATTTTTTGTACAACACCCAGCTTCTTAACTCTAGCAGGTGGTGTGATCCAGATAGGAATGGTAAACGACAATGTAGCAATATCAATTTGATCATCTGTGCCAACTGGAATAGCGCGATTGCTCCAGTTTACATTCTCAAGTTCAATAGTACTTAAACTGGTCCAATCCAGATAGTTATCAGTGCTCTGAATTTCCAAACTGGGTCTGAACAAGACTAATATCTGTTCTAACAACTGTAGTTTCTGGGTTGTATTGCTGGTCCAGATATCCACATTTAAGTTCAATGTATAGGGAACAGGCATTACACGCTCAACTGTAAACGCATTGCCCTGTTGTGTAGTATATTCGCCAGTATCCTGATCCAACTTACGCATCCGGATATGACGCTTGTCAACAAATGTAGGATCCTGTATTCTATCTCTGTTGAACTCTAGTCCAGTGACATAGCAACTGATCATGGGAGTAGGAATAACTTTGTTCTCGCTATTCTCTCTTATAATACTGGAAACCGTACGAGTGGCATCACCGTAGCGAACTGGAACAGTTACAAGAGTGGTATTGCCTTCCCTGTCCTTGCCATACTCAACTTGAAAGTTGCTAAAAGCACGAATAAATTGTACTAGGAAGCGTCTTATCTGCTCATCGTAGAAAAATGTCTGTGCCATTACTCATCTTCCTGTGCGCCAAGTATCTGGCTTAGACCCTGCCGCTGTGATATGATCTGATTATCATCTGTTGTGGTAGTGTTACTATTATTAATAAATCCATCCAACAACGTAGCGCCGGCACCGTGTGTTGTGCTTGTGCGTCTGCTATCCTCAATCTTAACCCAACGAGAACCATTATAACGGAATAGTCTGTTTGGCAAGAAGTCTAATCGTAATACATAGTCGCCCTCAATAGCAGTGCTTGGGAAACTAGTAGCCGCAGTAACTGGATAGCCGTTTGGTGCCAGCCCGTCACCAACTAGATAACCATCATAGCCTGGAGCCTGTGGTGTAACTCTTGTATTATCGCTGTCAATAATCTCAGAGTCTGTAGTTATAATGGTTTCGTCTGTGGTATGGCCAACAGGTTCTAATGGATTGCCGTTTGAGTCCGCTGGAGTAGTATAGAGCATACTAGTGTCATAACCACTTTTGGGTAGATTCTTTTCAGCTTCTGTAACGATAGCGGTTGTTACTTCCAGCTCTTTCTGATATGTACTTAATAGATCGCGTAGTGTAGCACCTGTGGATTCCCCAGTGCTTTCATCTACTTCAATCTTATTAAGAATGTCTGTGTATTCCTGACTGTCTACTAGTGGTGTACATTTAACACGCCAGAGATGTGGCCACCAGGTTGGAGAATACCCTTCGCTAGGACGGGTTCCCTCTTGTACCACATAATAGCGTTTAAGGGCTGTTGCTAGTTCTGTATCTAGACCTGAGTAATCTTTTAAATGCGGCAACTCTAATACGTCACCGGCCATAAGTTTACGCCCTAGCGCAGTTACCATATCATTAAGATGGAAACTTATAAACAGTGTATCATTCTGCAAGAACAGCCCAAATTGGCTAAGATCAAAGTCAGTATCAGCAACGTTGTATATACCACGTAAACTATAGATATCCTGATCATACTTGCGATCGCGGTTCTCTAAAAATAGTAAATCTTGTATGGCTAGCGGATCTTCAGCTGAGTTATCCCCAGTGCCAGTTTGGTCCAGCAATCCCAGATATTTGTGAACATGGATACCAGTGCCACCAATTGTATACATTTCATGTATTCGGCGGTCCATGAACTTAAAATCTAATGTATGAGCACCGTCGCGCCACATCGATAACCTAGGAATCGTCTTTCTCCTTTATACTATGTATTTATTGAATTTTCAGATAAGAAAAAAGGAGGATTATTTTTTATAGGAATGGTTGACTATCTGGGTAGCCGTGCTATTATGAAGCATAAGTTGGCAATGAGCTAAGTATGGTTAAGATAGTAGATATTAAAACTCGAAAAGAAATCCCCATTACTGAATTTCAGCGTGAATGGGTTGAGACCGTAGCTAACGAATCGGTTGACAATCTAGATATTGCTGATATAATGGGATTAATCGAAGGTATGGAGGCCTACCATGGCAATGAAGACTCGCAAGCGTAAAATTGTTACCCGTACCCGTAAGACTGGGGCGGCTGCTATAAACCCTGACCGTGGATACTCAGTATTCCTCAGGAATTTCCATATGGAAGTGGAGCGCAAGGATAGCTCGGCCATTGTTAAAGGACATGTGCGTAAGGCTTACGATAAAGCAACTGCCGCGGCAATTCTTAAGAACCCTGAATATATGTGGAATACACAGCCTATCGCTGCCTGGTGCTACTGGACCAGCATGTATGCTGATAAGCCCTTTGCTAAGGGAGATTTTGGTCCATGCGCCGGCGCCCTCAATGACGAGGATGCCTATAACAAGAGCACAGAATACAACAAAAATAAATTCGCAGAGCTTGCCAAGACTGGCAAGTTAATCGTACGAGAAGAAAAGAAAGAAGAAAAGAAGAAAGCTACCGTGTACACTCCTAGTATCCAGGAGCGTATGCGTGAGCAGCTTAGTGACATCATTGGTCAGTTTGAAGTATGGCTGGATGAACAGCCCAGTAAAGAACTGCCTAAGGTGTTTGAATGGCTTAAATCCAACACTGTAGCACAAGCTCATATCAGTAAGATCCGTAGCTACTATGAGCCCATCCAGGCGGAGTTCAAGATGCTTACCAGCAAGAACTGTCCGGAAGACCTGGCAGAAGGGTACAGGCACCTTAGTAAGGCTGATATCAAGCAGTATCTTGCTTGGTTTGATGCGATTTTTGCTGACCTTGATGCGTATGCTAATCTCAAGCGAGCAACACGTAAAACCCGTGTAAAGAAGACTCCCAGCAAGGAAAAGCTGATCAGCAAGCTCAAATACAAGAAAGATGACAGCCGCTTTAAGATTGTTAGCATTGACCCTGCTAAGATCCTGGAAGCTACTGAGCTCTGGGTGTTTAACACTAAGACGCGGAAGCTGGGCAAGTATGTAGCAGAGCCTAACATGACATTAGGTATCAAGGGCACCACCCTACTTTGCTACAGTGAGCATGCTAGCGTACAGAAGACACTCCGTAAGCCCGAAGAGAAGCTCAAGGAGTTTAACAAGGCCGGCAAGGTTGCCCTGCGTAAGTTTCTTGAAGATATCAACGCAGTGGAAACCAAGATGACGGGTCGTCTTAATGCAGATACAGTGATTCTTAAGGCTGTGTAACTAATATGCCATAGTGTGGATTCATATAAATACACTAGCAAAGGATCCACACTATGGCAGTTGATGTTACTACTCTCAGAAAAGATATACAGGACTACATATACCTTCGTTTAGGCGGAGATATGGTAGATGTGGAACTTGATCCAGTACATTATGATATGTGTGTCAATCAAGCCCTGCGTCGTTATCGTCAGAGAGCAGGCAACAGTGTAGAGAGTAGCTATCTATTTCTACCCATTGTTGCTGAACAGCAAGAGTATGTATTACCCAACGAGGTAGAGAGTGTACGGCAGGTATTTCGCCGCAGTGTAGGTAGCGGCAATTCTGATACAGGCACTAACTTTGAACCCTTTGAAGCGGCCTTTGTTAACACTTACCTGCTACAAGCAGGCCGTGTGGGCGGACAAGCCACATACGAAATGTTTTATCAGTACCAGGAACTAAGTGCTAGATTGTTTGGTGGCTTTGTTAACTTTGAGTTTAATCCTGTAACCAAAACCATTACACTGCTTCGTAAGTTTAGTGCTAGTGGCGAGCAGGTTATTCTCTGGGTTTACAATGTGAGACCTGATGTTACACTGCTACAGGACAGACACGCCCAGCCTTGGATACAGGATTATGCTCTAGCACTAGCCAAGTTTACACTAGGCGAAGCTCGTAGCAAGTTCGCTACAATAGCTGGCCCACAGGGCGGGTCAACCCTTAATGGCGATTCCCTAAAGGCAGAAGGAACGAACGAGATGCAGGTTCTAGACGAAGAACTTAAAAACTACGTAGACGGCAGTGATCCACTCAGCTTTATTATTGGCTAACACACATAAACTTGTTATAATATAAACATGATTGTAGGATTAGTAGGACTTATTGGTTCAGGCAAAGGCACTATGGGTGATATGCTTATCTCAGAGGGCTTTAAGCATGAGAGTTTCGCAGCACCTCTTAAAGATGCTGCTGCTAGCATATTTTATTGGAATAGAGATTCGCTAGAGGGTGACACGCCTGAAAGCAGAGCCTGGCGTGAACGAGTAGATCCTTGGTGGAGTGAGCATTTGGGCATACCCAACTTTACGCCTAGGTTAGCACTACAACTATTAGGAACAGAAGTATTCCGTAATCATTTTCATCAGGACATCTGGATCCTGAGCATGGAAGCACGATTACGAGAAGAAAAAAACAACGTTGTAGTAACTGATGCTAGGTTTCCTAACGAAATAGCAATGGTGCGCAGAGCAGGTGGCGTTATTGTTAGGGTGAAACGGGGAGACGATCCTGAATGGTTTGACTTAGCAAAAATAAATCCCGGGGCCATGACAGAAGTTTATCCGGATATCCATGCTAGCGAATACAGTTGGTGTAGCGTAACACCTAATTATGTCATTCGTAATGATGGCACGGTAGAGGAATTGGAACGAGTAGTTAAAGATCTTCTAGAAGATCTCCATGTTGCCAGCCAGTGACACTCAGTTCATAGTTACAGTTCAAGCATACAGTTTTTAAGTTTTTTGCGTTTACATGCTGACTGTTTCTGTCTATCTGAAACACTGTCAGTTGCTCTAGCATTGCTGGCTTAAAGTCGCAACGCTCGCAATTGCTTTTCTTCCTGTAGCCCGCCAAATACCATCTAGGTGTTTTATGCGGTTGTTCTTTTTTTATTTTTTTACTACAGTTGTCACATTGTTTCCTATAGTAGGTTTTGTCATTGCGCTTGTAATTTACAGCCGCCGGGTTAAAATTACATATGTTACATACTGGTCTCATAGAGTATTTATTTGATGAACCTTTAAAGGTTGCATTGTTACAAGCCCTTTTCTAACAACCTAGGATAAATACTATAACAAATTCTTTATAAAGAAAAGGAAATTGACATGGCATTAGTTTCACCAGGTGTAGAAGTTACAGTAATTGATGAGAGCCAATATGTTCCAGCAATTACTGGAACAGTAGCATCTATTATCGTAGCAACTGCACAAGATAAAATAAGCGGATCAGGCTCAGGCACTGCCGCCGGAACAACAGCAGCAAATGCTGGTAAGACATATTTAATTGGAAGTCAGAGAGAACTAACAAATACATTTGGTAATCCAAGCTTCTATCAGACAGCAGCAGGCACACCAATCCACGGTTATGAAATTAACGAGTACGGATTGATGGCAGCATACAGCCTACTCGGTGTAAGCAATAGAGTTTACGTAACTCGTGCAGACATTGATCTAGCTGAACTAGCAGCAAGTGCAAGCCGTCCTACAGGAAATCCAACAAACAACACAGTTTGGATGGATACTGGTGTTGATACACGCTGGGGTATTTTTGAATGGAATCGCAGCACAGGCGCGTTTGCAAATAAGGTCCCAACTGTTATTACAAGCACAAATGATTTAACAGGCGGCGTTCCAAAAGCTTCAATTGGTGCTATTGGTGACTACGCAGTTGTAGCTACAAATACAGCAAACCCAACCTACTACAAAAACCGTAGTAATACCTGGGTACTTGTAGGTGGATCTAGTTGGCAGACATCACACGCAACAATCGCTGGTACAGAAGCTAGCCCAACACTAGTAACAAGCCATTCAATTGTTATTAACGGAACAACAGTTAACCTAAGTGGTACAACAGTATCACAGCTTGCTACAGATATTAATGATGAGGCAATCACTGGTGTAACAGCAGCAGTCGTTAACAACAAGATTGAAATTTATGCCACAAGTTCAGCAGCCAGTGATGGTTCCACAACAGATGGCAAAATTATACTAGCAAATGGCAGCGGCACAATCCTAACACTAACAGGTATGACTGCTGGCACATATGCTTGCCCACTAACACAGCAGAGCCCACACTATACAGTTCCAGAATGGAAGAGTACTGATACAGTTTCTCGTCCAACTGGTAGCGTATGGGTTAAGACAACCTCTAGTAATTTGGGCGCACTATTTGATGTAAGCAAGTTTAGCTCAACAGATGGTAGCTTTGTTGGATCAAGTGCTCCACTTTATGAGAATGATCAAACAGCAAATAAGAATTTGGACACCACTGGCGGTAAGGCTATTACTAGTGGTAGTTTCTATGTTCAGTATGACTCAAGTGAAAATGACACAGTAACCTACAAGCTATTCCAACGCTATGCTGCTGGAGTACTAGAAGTAACAGGCACAGTAAACAGTGCTGCACCAATCACAAGTGCAAACACCTTCACAATTAGCGCAAGTGCTGCTAATAGTACAGCAATGTCAACTCCAGTTACAGTAACAACAAGCGGAACCAGTCTTGCTGACCTAGCAGCTGATATTAGCGGCGCAGGTGTAAGCAATGTTAGCGCAAGTGTTACATCAACTGGTTATCTAAAGATTACACACAGCCTAGGTGGTATTATTATTGTAAAAGATACAAGTGGTACACCAATGGCAGATGCTGGTATTAGCACAAGCATTACTACTGGACAAGTTCGTGCAGGTAACAGCAGTGATCTAATCCTAAGTAACTGGGTTGCTCCAACTTATACAGCAAGTGCTTCAGCACCAAGCGCAGATCCAGCTAACAACCGTTACTGGTATCAAAGTGGATTTGAAGCAGATATTATGGTCCATGATGGCAGCAGCTGGAAAGGCTATCAGAACGTAACCAGCGATGCTCGCGGGTTTGATCTAAGCCTAACAGATCCTGAGGGTGTAATTTTTGCAGCAACTGAACCAACACTACAGAGTGATGAGACTAGTCTAGTAGTTGGTGATTTGTGGATTGACACTGGTGATCTTGAAAATTACCCCATGCTCTACCGTTATGAAACAGTTGAAGGCGAAAACACCTGGGTATTAGTTGACAAGACAGACCAAACAACTGAAGATGGCATCTTGTTTGAAGATGCTCGCTTAATGGGTGATACAACAACTGACGTTGTTACAGGTACAATAGCAACTACAAAGAGCTTGCTAACAAGTAACGTAGTTGATATTGATCGTCCAGATCCTGCAATTTATCCACGCGGTACACTATTGTTTAACACACGTCGTAGTTCATACAACGTAAAACAATTCCGTAGCAACTACTTTAGCCGCACAAACTTCAGCGACACTACACTTTACCCAACACTTCCTACAGAGAAAGATGCCTGGGTAACAGCAAGTGGCAACAAGGCAGACGGTTCAATGTATGCAGGTCGTAAGGCTGTTCGTAACATTGTTGTAAGCAAAATGAAGTCAGCAATTGACAACAGTGTGGAATTGCGTGAAGATAACAGAGACTTTAACATTATTGCTGCTCCTGGATATCCAGAGCTTATTGCAAATATGGTAAACCTAAACAACGATCGTAGAAATACAGCATTTGTTGTAGGCGACTCTCCGATGAGATTGACAAGTAGTAGTACTGCGGTTCAGACATGGAGTACCAATAGTGCTGGTGCAGCAGACAACGGTGATGATGGACTTGTAACTTCTGATCCATACCTAGCCGTGTTCTATCCAGCTGGACTAACAACCGACCTAGGTGGTGACACAATTGCTGTTCCATCAAGCCACGCAATGCTAAGAGTAATCGCTAGAAGCGACGATCAAAGCTATCCATGGTTTGCGCCAGCTGGCACACGCCGTGGTCTAGTTGATAATGTCAACTCAATTGGTTACATTAATAGCGCAACTGGCGAGTTCATTGTAGACAACGTTAGAGAGAGTCTGAGAGATACACTTTATGCCAATAACGTTAACCCAATCACATTCTTTACTGGCAGTGGTGTAATGAACTACGGCAACAAGACTCGTGTAAGCGGTGCAAGTGCTCTCGATCGCATTAACGTATCAAGACTAGTTGGTTACCTACGCAAGCAAATGCAGCAGATTGCTATAAGCTATGTGTTTGAGCCAAATGATAAGATCACACGCGACGAACTCAAGCAACAGATTGAGCAGACAATGAACGATCTTGTTGCAAAGCGTGGTATTTTCGATTACCTAGTAGTTTGTGATGAATCTAACAACACAAATGATAGAATTGATCGTAACGAGCTATATGTTGATATTGCTATTGAGCCAGTTAAGGCAGCGGAATTTATTTACATTCCAATCCGCCTCAAGAACACAGGCGAGATTGCCAGCGGCAACGTAGCAGCAGCAAACGCTGTTTAATAGCCCTAGAAGCAAAGAAAAAGTGGGGGGTATGTAAAATACCCCCCATTTTTTTCGTCACTAAGCAGATAAATATCTATATAAAGAGATTTAACAGGAGTTGATTATATGTCAGTTTCATCCTTAACAAAATTTACTGTACCACTAGATAGTGATCAGTCAGCAAATGCTCAGGGCTTGCTAATGCCCAAGCTCAAGTATCGCTTTAGAGTGATGTTTGAGAACTTTGGCGTATCAACTCCTCGCACAGAACTTACAAAGCAGGTTATTGATATTACACGCCCAAGTGTAACATTCGAAGAAATGGAAGTTCCAATTTATAATAGCCGTGTTTACCTTGCCGGTAAGCATAGTTGGGAACCAATGACTGTTAACTTCCGCGACGACGTTAACGGCAGCGTTTCAAAGTTAGTAGGCGAGCAGATCCAGAAGCAGTTCGACTTTATGGAACAAGCTGGTGCCAGCGCAGGTATTGATTATAAGTTTATTACTCGCGTTGAGACACTAGATGGTGGCAATGGCGCAAGCTCACCAAACGTACTTGAAACATGGGAACTTTATGGTTGCTTCATTGCCAATGCTAACTACAATGATATGAACTACGCTTCAGCAGAACCAGCAACAATTGGACTTTCAATTAGATTTGATAATGCTGTACAGACACCACTAGGTTCAGGCGTAGGTGCAACAGTAGCAAGGACACTGGGTTCAGTAGTAACCGGCTAATAGGAGAAATCCGTGAGCCTCGTTAATAGTGTTTTAAAAGCCATGGAAAGAGGCGACAATGTGCGGGACTATACCCATGCGTCCCGCACTTTTGTTGACAATAACTATGAGTTACAGCCTAGACAAAGTAACCTATTCCATGTAGTTTTTAACTTTACGCCAGATATAGCTAGAAGTATTACAAACATTCAAAAACTAGAAGTACCACTTTTAGTTAAGAGTGCTCAGTTGCCTACATATAGCATTGATATTGAAACTCACAACCAATATAACAGAAGTGTACAAAGCCAGCATAGAATAACATATAATCCTGTTAATATAACCTTTCATGATGATCAAAAAGATCTAATCAGAGGTTTATGGTACAAGTATATGAGCTTTTATTATCCTGATTCAACATACGAGTTAGGAAAAGGTAACTACTCTACAGATGACAGATATGAAAAATATCAAGCTAAAGGTCATGGTTATCAGATAGGTAAACCTAGATTTTTTAGTGATATAAGAATCTATAGTATGTTCCAGAAAAGGTTTGCCGAATATACTCTTGTAAACCCTATCATTACCAGTTTTAATCACGGTGAACACGCATACGCAGAAGGCGCATTTCTCGAGCATACTATGGTTCTTAGCTATGAAACAGTAAAGTATGCTACAGGATTTGTAAACAACATTAATCCACGTGGGTTTGGAGATGTGCATTATGACAACACGCCAAGTCCTATTGGTATATTTGGTAGAGGTCCGAGTAATAGTGTTTTCTTTGGCGGCGGGTTAATTGATGCAGCCAATGTAGTTGGCAAGGATTTAGCTAGTGGTAATATTTTAGGTGCTATAACAAAAGGTGCAATCATTTTTAACAACACCAAAGGTGCAAATCTTAAAGATGTTGTATTTAAAGACCTACAACGAGCAGCCGGTGAAGTCATCCGCGGAAAAAATCCTTTAACTGGCATAGTCACACCACTCATTCCTAGTAATTTTACAGGTGGTATATCGAATATATTTGGTACAGGTTCGAGACAGGCACCAGCCGGCGACCCAAACAAGGTCTTTAGTAATGGTTCAAGTGTTTTTAATGCACAGTTTTTTGGAGAGGACTTTGATGAATCAGATATTCCTGTAGGGAATAGTTCTGTGACGCCGGTTAAGAAGCAAACTGTGGCAAATATACAAAAATTAAGTGATGTCCAAATTATTCGTAGTCCCTCACTGCCTGTTAATACCAACCAAGATATAGTAAATGGTTTGAACAACAGGATTACTAGATTATCAAGTCAAATTAATAACAGTACAGGAAATACTCAGGCACTTGAGCGAGAAAGATCAAATTTAATTACACGAGTCCAACTTGAGACAAATTCAAGAACTGTAAATACTACCTCAGGTGGGGGAAGTACTACAACTAGAAGAGTAACAAATCCTGACGGAACAATATCAGTTGTTACAACTACAGATACATAAAACTAGTAGGTAATAAGATGGATAATCAAACAACAAATTTGCCAGCAGGAACTTTTGAAGATGACGTTGATGTAAAAATTAATGACTACTTTACAAACTATTACAAAATTAGTCCAAAAGTGACTGATAATGAATACGATTACGTTAAAAGTTATTTTATGGAAAGAACAGGCAATACTCAGGCAACTGCCGCTTTAACAGCAGCAGTAATTATTACAGCAAATGATTTAAACATGCCTGTTATAGAAATTGTACAAAACTTTACTAATAGTAGTTTTAAACAAAGTATACCCATGTTTTTAAACATGAGCAGAAGAGGATCTAGTTTGCTAGGTTACTTACAACAGTTACAGCCAAGCGAAAACATCAGTAGGCAAACGGTACTGTAATGAATAAATGGGCCAACGGATTATACGAAGTACTAAATCCTGACAAGTATGCTGGCAATAAAAAACCCAGATACAGAAGTAGTTGGGAACACAGTTTTATGCGATTCTGTGATAATCATCCTAGTGTAATCAGTTGGGCAAGTGAAGCAATACAGATACCCTATAGAAATCCGCTTACTGGCAGACAGAGTATATATGTACCTGATTTTTTTATCATGTATATGGATAAAAAAGGCAAAAAGCATGCTGAACTTATTGAAGTAAAGCCCAGTAGTCAAACACGATTAACAGAACGCACAAGTCAACGTGACAAACTTGCTATTGCAATTAACCATGCAAAATGGGAGGCCGCGGCTAAATGGTGCAGACTCAAAGGTGTACAATTTAGGATAGTAACTGAGGGAGATCTTTTCCATCAAGGTAAGAGGCGATAAGTATCACTATGACAAAAAAACTAGAATCTTTATTTGATCTTTCTCCAGCTGATGAAACTCCTCAAGCAGAGCTTGCGCTACTTGAACAAGATCAAGTAGTACAGCTAGAGAAAAACCTAGAGACAGTAGATAAGATTGATGCAGCACTGCCGCTTGTTACTGACTTGGAAGCTAACGATACTGAGATGGATGAAGTAGCTGATTCCGCTAAAAAAGCATTTGAGGATCTAATGGATCTAGCCATGAATGTAGACAGCAGGTTTAGTGGTAAGATATTTGAAACTGCTGGTCAAATGCTAGGACATGTAATTACAGCCAAAAATTCTAAAATTGATAAAAAGTTGCGCATGATAGATCTACAGTTAAAGAAACGTAGATTGGACATTATGGAAAAGAAACAAGATCAAGGCTTGGGTGAAACTGAAGATGCTGAAGGCTTTGTAGTAGACCGCAATACCCTTTTAGCAGAAATTCTAGGCAAAAAAGCATAAATAGAACATAGGATGAATACAACTATGAAAAGTTTTAAACAGTTTTTAATTGAAAGCGAACAAGAATACGATTTCCGTATTAAGATAGCATGTGAGTGTGATAGTGATATGCTTGATAAGATGGAAACAGCACTTGAGAAGTGGGAACTAAAAAGCCTAAGCAAGCCCAAGCGCACACCTATTCAAGAGCATCCCATGGATTTCCAGACACTTAGCAACACAGAAGTTAACATTATGGATGCTAAGTTAAGTTATCCAGTAAGTGCCAACGAGATTTATACCTATTTAAGTGAGGTAGTTGGTATTCCAGCAAGTCATTTAGTTGTTATTAATAAAAATCATCCAGAAGAGATTGCCCGTGAAGAGGCCATTAAAGAGCAAGGCGACGAGTATGTTACCAAGCTCGAAGATGCCGAATACAAAGATGCAGACAGCGTAAAAGTTGAGGATCATTTTGGCGACAAATACAACGAGAATATGTTGAAAGATTTAGAAACTCGTAAGTATGAGTTTGCAAAGGAATAAAACTATGTACATGACTGACGTAATGACCAAACTTAAAGAGATCGTTGAAAGCGGTTACGAGAGCGAAGATGTTCAGCGTGGTATCAACGCCGCAGCTATACATAAGTTTGACGAGGTGCGCGGCAAGATTCACGAAAATGTAAGCGACGATATAAAATTATCAGCGCAAAAACTTGCTCAGGTCGCAGGAAACAAGACTGCGGAGTTGATGATAAAAATTGTAACAGATGCAAAAGAAAAGTTTCCCCAGTTAAAAGGCAAGGACACTCTTGTTGGCGGCGTGCCGCAGCATCAACACGAATTAGTTAGTTTCTTAGATAACCTCCGTAAAGAAGTTGATAATGCAATTGCTGAAAAATCAATTGATGGTTTTGAGCGTCGATCATATGAATACATGGGCAATCTTAAAGAGTTAGGATTAGACCTGGGTGTTTATAAACTCTTTAATCGAATCGAAGCAATGCTCGAAGAAAGCATTGCTGAAGAATTCGTTGAAGCAGCAGCAGACGAAGTAATTGACGAAGCAGAAGTTGCTGAAGAAGAAGACGCAGTTGAAGAAGTGCATGAAGATGTAGAAGAAGACACCAGCCTAGCTGACATGCTTAAACTAGCAGGTCGCAGCGGTGTAATGGGACTTAGCCAGAACAACATCATTGCGGAAAGCCTAGAGCTTGACGAAGAAGATGATCTAGAAGAAGCATATATTAACACATCTAAAGATGCAATTGACACATTGGGCGAACTACGTAAAATTGGTAAGAGCATTGAAAGAGGCCAAGGCGAATACGAAGGTAATCTAGCTAACAAGTATGCTAACGATGTATATGATGTAATTAGTTGGGTTGAAAATAACCTAGACAAATATGAACCAAACTATAAAAAAGTAGAAGGTCCTGTGATTGAACTACTCAAAAAAGCAAAAGGCATGGAGCGTCAAACAGGTTCAGGCAAAGATGCACGTTTTGGTAACGAAATTGTAAACACACTATATCCTCTAATGCAGTGGATTGAAATGAACGCACACGGATCCGGTGTCAAAGAAGTTGAAGAAGAAGCCATTGATGAAGCAGAGATGACGTTTGGAACTAAAAGAATTCCTGGCGCTATGAAGAAAAAAGGTATGGATAAAGTTAAGACAAAAGGTTTGAATAAAGATAAATCCTCTGCTGCATATATTGGAAAAATGAAAAAAGCAGAAGATGAACTTGATGAAGCAGAAGTTGAGGAGACTGTAGAAGTTCCTGTTTCTGCACTCAGTGAACTAATGCGTCTAGCAGGTTACGAAGACTACGAAGCAAAAATTGACGAATACGAAAACGATCCTGAAGAAGAATATATGGACGCAGAAGATCAACTAGTTGGTTTAAGTGGTGGCTTGAATGGTCCCAAGGGAATGTATCCTACAGCAGCAGGTGGCGATAATGCCATGGCTGTTAGCGCACTTAAAGTGAAAGAGGATACACTGAGCTTCGAGAGTTTTTACAAGAAGTATCAGGAATTCGTTACAGAAGAGAAGTAATTCTTGGATATCCAACAAATAAAATCTCGTTTAGAGAGCATTTCAAATAGCTGCCCCCGAACAAGGGCAGCTAAATGCTATTGTGAGAATCTTAAAAGTTTACAAGAAGCAGAACAAGATATAATTGCTGTCTGCAATCTTGAACACTCAGACACAGTGACAGGCACCATTCTGTTTATGCAGCGTGGTAACAGTCCTACCTTAATAAAGGGAACAATCACCGGATTACAACCTGGCAAGCATGGGTTTCACATACACGAGTATGGAGACCTGAGCAAAGGTTGTGAATCTGCTGGTGCTCACTACAATCCTGACGGTATAGATCATGGAGATCTGGAGCAGGGCCATGTGGGGGACTTAGGCAATATTAAAGCAAACGATCAAGGAATCGCCAACTTTAGTATTGTTTCAAAACGTGTTGATCTAACAGGTGATCGTAGCATCGTAGGGCGTGCAGCAGTAATACACGCTGATGAAGATGACCTAGGTCAAGGCGGAGATGAAGAAAGCCTCAAAACCGGTAATGCTGGGGATCGATTGGCATGCGGCGTAATAGTCCTTGCCAAAACAGATACCTAAGGAGATATAACTATGAAAATTGTAAATTGGGTAAAAGACCGTATCGCTGAACGTACCTCATGGGACGGCGGCGTAGTAATTGCAGTCAGCGTACTCGCTCTAATTGCTAGTCCAATCATTAAATGGGTAGCATGGGCTGGTTTAGCCTATGGTATCTGGACTATTATTAAAAAGGACTAAATGTCCTTAACTTAAGGAGGAGAGTACAATGGACGCTCTTAAAAAAGTAAAAGGTTGGGCAGGTTCACTAACAGAAGTTGGTGTTAGCCTAATCGCACTAGGTATTGTGCTAGAAGTGTTATTCAAAGGCGCAGTACCTTTTTGGTCAGACATCAGTGTCATTGAGAATGTTACAGGCATTATCAAAGGACTATCAGCAGAAGGCCTAGTAGGTCTAGTTGCTGTTTGGGTGTTATACCACATCTACAAAAGTAAGTAATAGTTTAGATATCTAGACTCTATTAGAGAGGGCGGCATATTTGTCGCCCTCTTTTTTGTGATAAGTACATATATATAGGAGGCTATTATGCGTGATGAATATTTTGTCCCTATGAACGAGATAGTTCTTAACACACAGACAAAGACAGGATACGAGTTGCCAGAAGATGTTACAGTTTATGTAAGTGCTCTATTAAGTAGTTTCATCGATAAGCCTGACTTCCTGCCTGAACGATCTTTTAGTGAAGCATATTATAAGTTACAACATAAGAGTAGTACGGAAGCCAAAGAATTAGGAGATACATGTTTGTTCCTTAGCGGAGTTTTTCCTGGCTATGGTAAGAGATATGGATTAAATAAAGGATATTATAAAGAAATAGGATCTAGTAGTTATTATATCGCTAGTTATAAAAAAAACAATTTAGTGTTTTCTATGCTTTCCAAAAATTTTGATTTTGTAGCAGATTTTATAACATTGTGTACTAATAAACCCAAGTATCCAATCCTGAAAGTTAGATATGAATCGTAGTTTAGACGGAGTATTAATAAAGAAAGCACACAAGCAACAACTCTTTACCCGCGAAGAGTTGCAGGACTTCGCCGCCTGCGCTGATCCTAATACTGGTATCTATTACTTTATGGATAACTATTTTTTTATACAACATCCTACTAAAGGACAGTTATTATATCAGCCTTATGAGTATCAGGTAAAACTATTAGAAACCTATCATAATTACAGATTTAATATTAATATGTTGCCCAGGCAAACTGGTAAAACGACCACAGCGGCTGGTTATTTGTTATGGCGAGGAATGTTTGTACCTGACAGCATTATTCTTATTGCAGCGCACAAGTATAGCGGTGCCCAAGAGATTATGCAACGTATACGCTATGCCTACGAACTATGTCCAGATCACATTAGGGCAGGTGTTACCAGTTATAACAAAGGTAGCATAGAGTTTGAAAATGGCTCACGCATTATAGCACAAGCAACAACTGAAAATACTGGACGCGGTTTGAGTATTTCATTACTATACGCAGACGAGTTTGCGTTCGTAAGACCAACTATTGCTAGAGAATTCTGGACCAGTATTTCACCAACGCTAGCAACTGGTGGTCAGGCTATTATTACAAGTACCCCTAACAGCGATGAAGATCAGTTTGCTGATCTATGGCGCATGGCAAACAAATGCTTTGATAAGTATGGTAACGAAACAGAGCTAGGCATAAATGGGTTTAAAGCTTACCGTGCTTATTGGCAGGACCATCCTGACAGAGATGAGCAATGGAAAGCTGAGGAACTAGGACGCATAGGAGAAGAGCGTTTCCGCCGGGAACATGAATGTGAGTTCATTATTAATGACGAGACACTTATTGACAGCATATTCTTGTCAAGCATGCAAGGCAGTGATCCTGTTTTTAAACAAGGCACAATCCGCTGGTATAAGAGCATAGATCCAAAGTCCACATACATAGTTGCCCTAGATCCTAGTTTAGGCACTGGTGGTGATCCAGCAGCAATACAAATATATGAAGTTCCCAGCATGATACAAGTGGGAGAATGGTGTCATAACAAAACACCAATACCGCAGCAGATTAAGCTTTTATACGACATTTGTAAGTATCTTGAGGAGTATGTGGGTAGCCAAAACATATATTATAGTGTAGAGAATAATACTATTGGAGAGGCGGCGTTAATAAGCATAGCTGATGTTGGGGAAGAAAATATCCCAGGTACATTCTTAAGTGAGCCCAGACGTGCTGGAAATGTTAGATCATTCCGTAGAGGCTTTAATACAACACAACGATCAAAACTGTCTACCTGTGCTAAGTTAAAAACGCTGGTAGAAACAGAGAAAATTAAAATTAATAGTAAAATGCTCATAAGTGAACTAAAGAACTTTATTGCTAACGGAGGTAGCTATGCTGCTAAAGTAGGCCAAACAGACGATCTTGTGATGAGTACAATATTAGCAGTGCGTATGGCAAATGAACTTAAAAACTATGTGCCTGAACTAGACAGTCAGATTAGAGACAGTAATGATTATGACATGCAACCCATGCCCTTTGTAATAGTGTGAAAGTATAAATACAGTATGGATTTAGTAGCGGAAGAACTTTTTGACAAAATAAGATCAAGATTCCCCTCACTCGTTTTAGGCGATAAGGATGGAAAAGTTACCACACGCCCACAGGATGCTTACTTCTTTGAATTTAAGTATAGAGAAAACGGACATGATTTTGGTGATGTCGTTATTAGCCTATATGATACAGGCTATCTAAAGCTATACTTTAACAAGGATATGATTAGCGAAGCCGGCGACAAGGATGGTTGGTATAGTTTCCTCAAGGATATGAGTAAGTTTGCCCATCGTAACATGCTTAACTATGAGGCATTAAACATTGACAGGAAACGTCTTGATAAGCGAGATTTTGATTTCATCCGCAACAGAAACAAAACTGAGGAAGAATTGACTATGGAAAGCAAACTCTACGGTAGCAAACAAAAAAGTTATCAGGATCTCAATGGTGCCAAACTAATTGTTCAGCATCATAAGACAGTTGATGAAGAGAAACACGGTGCTCGCAGTAGAAATATCCGTGCTATCTACATTGAAAACGACCAAGGAGAACGTTTCCGCTTTCCAAATAACTATCTACCAGCAGCAAGAGCCATGGCGAGGCATGTTGCAAATGAGGGGTATCCAAACGACGAGCGTGGTGCACACATTTTAGAAATCATGAAAGAGATGAGTGATCTCCGTGGTTTCGTAAGAGCAGTTCGCAAGGATGATTATGTAAATGAGGATGCTCAAGAAGTAATCGATCGTGCAACTGACCGTTACTATGGGTTAAAAAATACACTAGTGAGCATGACACGGCAACGTGGATACGCTAATTATTTTGAAAACTGGCAAGCTGACGAAATCGAAGTAGATGAGAACGACATTACAGATTTAAAAGCAAAGCTAACTCGTAGTGTATTTGATGACAGACTTGAAGATAGCCTTAAGGCAGTGGGAAAAGCAATGAAAATATCAGAGAAAAAAGAAGGCGCCGTTTTCGACTACGGTAAATGGATGCGTATGGCAAAGAGCGCCGGCGCGGAAGTACAGGGCGATGTAAAATCTTCTGTTGCAATAAAGAATGGCAAAGAGATTGGAAGCTGGTCTCAGGATGAAGACGATCTAGAGGCAAAGTATGGCAGCGATGTTAAGGAACCCGGCTATGGTGAGATTAATATAGGCACAGGTGACCGTGCAGAGGGCGGGGAAAGAGAATACAATGTTCCTACCAGCTTGGATATGGTTCCTGGTGAAAACGTATTAAAGGCTATGCAGTTTACAAAGGCTGATAAAATTGGTCCACTAGTAGCAGTATTACGTGATATCGCAGGCCGTGCTAAGGATGATGAGACTAGTGTATTTGCTGCAGATATGGCACAACAAGTTTCAAGCATCGGAACAACATTTGGCAAACGTATGGATGATCCTGGATTTAAAGATCAGTATATGAAAGCTATTGAGCTAGCAAAGCTATATCTAGCAGCAGTCAAGGGAAACAAGGAAAGTAAAGAACAAACACAGGAGCGTGTTGCAACAGATCCATTTAGCTCGTATGAGAAGAAGATGGACAGCATTGAAGAAGGTTTTGTAGACAGTCAAGAAGCAGCCGAACAGGTTATTGCTAGTATTGGCGGCGAAGAAAACCTTACAATGGATGACGTTTACAAAGCAGTAGAAGAATATGTGCAGATGGGCGACGGCGATGACATGCACAAGGCTAACGTAGAGGAAATCGCAGAGATAGTTATTGATCAACTAGGCATCACAGAGGCAGCAAAGCCAGACTACATGGATTTAGACAAAGATGGCGATAAAGAAGAATCCATGAAGCAGGCAGCAAAAGATGCTAAGAAAAAGAAAACAGAAGAGACAGCAGTAACAGAAGCAAACGGCATGGTATGCAAGGATTGCGGTTGCCACATGCATCGTCCTGATCCTAATTGCGATTGCCCACATGACTGTAATGATGAGCACGGAGCTCACTGGGTAATGGCGGAAGGACGTATGTCAGACGTACATCAAGAGATTACACAGATGATTGACGATGGCGAAAGCGACGAAGACATTATGGCAGCATTTCCAGGTCTAGTAAGCAAACAGCAACTAAAAAGTATGAGAGCAGAAGAAATGGATAGGCCCGCTGAATATGACGAAAGTCTAGATTGGTTAAAGAAGGCAGCAGGCATAGGGTCAAGCGCACGTAGTAACTTTGGTATCAAAGAAGGTGAACAAGGATATCAAAAGAATCTAAGAGACGAGATTGGCAAGTATTTAGATAGTTTAAAGAAATAAAATATTCAAATTATTAAAAAAGGAAAAGGCCCTTGAGGGCCTTTTCTGTTGTTGACACCAAGAAGTATCGTAGCAAGAGAAATGCGTAAACTACAGGACATCGAACGAGGCTCAAAGTAAACCAATTTATAGGGAGGAAAGCAGTGCTACGGCACTGCTTTTTTTGACATAAATATCAAACAGTGCTATAATCAATAAAAATTCAAAGGAAAAACACATATGTTTTTTAACCTATCGACTAGCCGATTGGATAATTTCCCTTACCATTATACTTTGCCCAATGGACTTGTACTAAACACAGATGACGGTTGGGAATTATACACAACAGCTAGTCATACAGTTGTAATCAAAGGTTACACTAATCAGTACAATTTAAGTGATATTATTGACAATCTTATTGTACAAGATATTCCTGCATACAAAGGAAACTTCTGTGCATTTGTTGCAGATAGTGAACATGTGAAAATTTTACATGACACAAATAGAGGATTTCCTCTTTGGGCAGGTGATGAATATGTTACAAATCTTTTTGAACATGGAGAACAACATTGGGTAGATCGTGTTATTACGGTAAACAACAAATTAAAATATAGTCAATCTTTCTTTACAGCATACAATAAAAATACACAACAGTTAACAGATACTGAATTAGTAGATAGTTTGCATAATACTATTTGTGAAACTTATGAACAGTTCCTTACACACAATACAAAGCCATTAAAAATGTTTTTGAGTGGCGGAATAGATACTACAACTGCTTGGGCATACTTGGATTATTTTACAAAGGATTATGAATTAGTTGACTATGAATATATTAAATTTACTCCATTCTGGAAAAATAATAGCCATCCAATAAAAAAACATTGGGGATATACCCAAGTACATTTATGGGATGAGAGCTGTGTATTAGTAACAGGGGGAAATGGTGATGAGAATTTTCTTCGCGGTCCGCTGACATTGGGACTTGCATTGAAACAATATGATTTAATATTTGAAGATATTTTACAACCTGAAGATTATCATTACTATTATCTTATGATTAAAAATTATAAAAAAATTATGGAGGAGATAGATTCTATCTATCCAAAAATAAATGATATAGAAGATTATATACTTAACAGGAATGTAAATGACTTTCAACATTGGCATATTGACAAAACTTTAACGTTTACACCATTTAAAGACATTGATATACTTTCGTTGGTGCTAACAAGTAGTAAAGAACTATTGATTAACCAAGCAAGAACTGGTATGATAAATCGAGAACTTATAAAAAAACTAGATCCATGTAAACTAGATAAAATTAGTCCTTCGAAGAATAACAACCCAAAGGGCGTGTTATGAATTGTAAATTTTTAAGTAATGGTTTGGCACTTAGTTATGACCATCTTGTTAAACCTTGTTGTATATTTGGCCGTAAAGACTGGGAGCATACTATAGAGAATACAGACCTTACTACCTGGTTTGATAGTGCGATAGTAAAAGATATGCAGTTAGAACTTGATTCAGGGAAGTTTCCTGAACGTTGTGTCCAATGTAAAAATATAGAAGCACAAGGCAGAGGTGATAGTATGCGCCTTAATGGTGAAAGAGCATATGATCATTATACAAAAGATGATATTACTCTAGAAATTAGGCCTGGGAATACTTGTAATTTTGCATGTCAGACATGTTGGCCAACGGCCAGTAGTAGAGTAAGTAGTTATCATAAACAGGCCTTTGGTTCTAATGACATTGTGAGCAAACGTTACACTGATTATAGATTTTTAGATCCAATCGCTCATAGATTGCGTAATATTGTATTACTAGGTGGAGAGCCTTTTTATGATAAGAACTGTTCTAAATTTTTGGAATGGCTAGAAGATAAAAAAATAGATGCAGAACTTACTTTATTCACAAATGGTAGTATGATTGATTGGGATTTTGTAAACAATTACAAAGGCAAGCTAACGATCGTTGTAAGTTTAGATGCAATGGGAAAAGTGGCAGAATATATACGCCCTGGTGCAGAATGGGAAACAGTTAGATCAAACTATAAGAAATTGCTTGCTACACCGCATATTAACACAAGAGTAAATATTACTGTTAGTGTATATAGTATTCCTTTTATAGGGGAACTATTAAAATGGCTGGCACGGGATTGGCCTGAAATTGTCAGTTTTGGAACAGCATCAGAAACACATTTAGATTTGAACGTTGTACCAAAAACTTTAGTTGATCCTATTGTAAAAGATTTGCGAGAAACTATTGATATTATTAACACCAGCAAAATTGTTTTACATCAAAAACAAAATACTCAAGCAGTACTTGAGGCAACAATAAACAAGTTACTTACTGAAGATTTTAACAGTGACCATCATAATCAGTTTGTTAATTATATGACTAAGTTGGATATGGTTAAGAACCTGTATGGTGAAGACTACAATCCCTACTTCAAAAAAATTAAAAGTTTTATGTTGACAAGATAAATACTTTGTCATATACTATAGAAGTTGTTAAGCAACATGGTATGTGTCTTAGGCAACATTTAAGGCTAAAACATAGGCAAAGGAGAACAGGCATTATGGCATCATTAGCAGAAATCCGTGCAAAACTAAAAGCACAAGAAACACGTTCAGAACGTGCAGGCGGCGGCGACAACGCAATTTATCCACATTGGAATATCCCAGAAGGCAGCACATCAGTTGTGCGATTCCTTCCTGATGGCAATCCAGACAATACCTTCTTTTGGGCAGAGCGCCTTATGATTAAACTACCCTTTGCGGGAGTTAAAGGAGACATGAATTCCAAGCCAGTACAGGTACAGGTTCCCTGTGTGGAAATGTGGAATGAAACTTGTCCGGTCCTATCAGAGGTTCGTGGTTGGTTTAAGGACAAGAGCCTTGAAGATATGGGTCGCAAGTACTGGAAGAAGCGCAGTTACATTTTCCAGGGCTTCGTAACAGAAAATCCTCTCGCAGAGGATGTTGAGCCTGAGAATCCAATTCGTAGGTTTGTAATTAGTCCAAGTATCTTTAATCTTGTTAAAGACGCACTGATGGATCCTGATATCCAGGAACTTCCAACAGACTATGATGCAGGACTTGATTTCCGCATCACAAAGACAACCAAGGGACAGTACGCTGACTATTCTACAAGTAAGTGGGCTCGTAAGGAGACTGCACTAACAGAGGCACAAAAGGCAGCTATTGATTCCTTTGGCTTGCATAACCTAAACGACTTCCTACCCAAGCGTCCTAGCGAGGTAGAACTAAACGCTATCAAGGAGATGTTTGAAGCATCAGTTGATGGCGAGGCTTATGATGTTGAGCGTTTTGGACAGTATTATCGTCCATATGGTGTTGATGCTCCAGCAGGTTCCTCTCCAACGTCTGACACTCCTGTAGCAGCACCAAAGCCAGCGCCAACACCACAGGCCACTGAAACAGCGGCAGCACCTGAACCAGAGGCTGCACCAAAGCCTGCTCCAGTAGCAGAAGCGCCAGCAGGCGATAGTGGTGGCAAGAGTGCAGAAGACATTCTTGCAATGATCCGTTCAAGACAGAAGTCTTGATTAAATAAGGGGGAGAGCGCAATGCTCTCCCTTACTTTTCTTATACTGGAGATATAAATGGCAAAGCCTTTTGACGTAAGCAAATTCCGTAAGGATATTACAAAAAGTATTGATGGACTCAGTGTTGGGTTTCATGATCCAACTGACTGGATCAGCACAGGTAACTATGCACTAAACTATCTTATTAGTGGTGATTTCCACAAGGGTGTACCAATGGGTAAGGTTACAGTGTTTGCTGGCGAAAGTGGTGCCGGTAAAAGTTACTTTGCTAGTGCCAATATCGTTAAGAACGCACAAGAGCAAGGTATCTTTGTTGTACTAGTTGACAGTGAGAACGCTCTAGACGAAGCATGGCTACAGGCACTAGGTGTTGACACAGATGAAAGCAAACTACTCAAACTAAGCATGAGCATGATTGATGACGTTGCTAAGACTATTAGTACGTTTATGAAAGACTATCGTGCTATGGCAGAAGAAGACCGTCCAAAGGTATTGTTTGTACTAGATAGTTTGGGAATGATGCTGACACCTACAGATGTTGATCAGTTCGATAGAGGTGATATGAAAGGTGATATGGGTCGTAAGCCCAAGGCACTAACAGCTCTTGTGCGTAACACAGTTAACATGATTGGTAGTTATAACGTTGGTATGGTGTGTACCAACCACACATATGCATCACAGGACATGTTTGACCCAGACGATAAGATCTCAGGCGGACAGGGCTTTATCTACGCATCAAGTATTGTAGTAGCAATGCGTAAGCTCAAGCTCAAAGAAGATGTAGATGGTAATAAGGTAAGTGATGTACGTGGTATTCGTGCAGCATGTAAGGTTATGAAAACACGCTACGCAAAGCCATTTGAAGGCGTACAAGTTAAGATTCCTTATGAGTCAGGAATGGATCCTTACAGCGGTTTGCTTGATATGTTTGAAAAGCAAGAGCTACTTGTTAAGCAGGGTAATCGTCTCAAGTATACCACCGCAGCAGGTGAGGAACTACTAGAATTCCGCAAAGGTTGGACCGGTGAAAAACTTGAAATCATTATGAATGATATTACAAACGGTTTGATAAGTAATTCTGAAGATGAACCTCTAGAAGAAGAAATTGAAGAAGAGCTAGAGGTTGTAGAGGAATAATATGGATTCTGAAATTCTTGTAGACACTTGGAATATTCTTAGCCTGTACATTAAAGACAAACAGCATGCAGCGGACCATTGGATCAATGAACTAATTGATCTGGGTATTGATGACGAGACTTTGGAAGAACTTGCTAATTCTGACAAGTACTTAGGCATAGCAGTTGATGAATTAAGTTCTACAACTGGCGATGATGACGATTTAGATTTTGATCAAGAATAATACTCCAAGGTTGACTAAACTGACAGAAAGTGTAAAATAGTAGTATGTCCACTAATTGGTATACTAAAGTTGTTCAGGATATGTCTGCTATTCCTGACTTTATACACTACTATGAGTCTGAGCTAGAACAAGCTCGTAAAGAAATAGGCATACACGGACTTGTTGAGAAAAGTATCAAAGAACTACCAGCAGTAACCGAAATACGTTTTAATCAACTACAAGAAGTTGAAGCAGTTCTTAATCATCTAAACATACAACTACGTAAAATACGTCGCAAACACTTTGTTAAGTACTTGGAAAACTATCCTCGTGCTCTAACAAGCAGAGATGCTGAAAAGTATGTGGATGGCGAAGATGAGGTAGTTGACTTTGAAACTATCATTAATGAAGTAGCACTACTACGAAATAAGTGGTTGGGTATCATGAAGGGTCTGGATAGCAAGCAATGGATGAGCGGTCATATTGTTCGGTTACGTACAGCTGGTATGGAAGATGTCCAAGTATAAATGTTACGCACCATGGGCTAGCCTGGATATAAGTCCGCAGGGAGATATAACTCCCTGCTGCAAATTTCGTACACAAGGTTATAACCGTTATAACATCACTAAAAACACAATAAAAGAATATACAGAAAGTGATTTCCTTAAAGGAATCAAACAGGAGTTTCTGTCTGGCAGTTTCCCTCAGGGTTGTATACGTTGTGTACAGGATGAACAGATAGGCACACCCAGTAAAAGACAACTAGATTACGAACGTTGGACTGAGCAGTATGACAACTGGCAAGAAGAGGATGGGTATATTACT
>Ga0181597_10000764_pt1 | contig 36181 bp, 37 predicted proteins | sample 041ome_5_FD_148647 | JGI IMG/M metagenome (GOLD analysis project Ga0181597, IMG submission 148647) | Coastal salt marsh microbial communities from the Groves Creek Marsh, Skidaway Island, Georgia - 041403US metaG (spades assembly) | ecosystem: Environmental > Aquatic > Marine > Intertidal zone...
AGGCCCCACGTGGCGCCACCTTTGCTTCCCTTGCCAGCAGCGTGAAACTGCCAGACGCCGAGAATCAGCTGCGGCTCATCAACGGTTACTACCCCAGCGGGGAGCCCCGCACCGGCGATTGGGTTAAAGTCATCCGCTAGGCGATCTTGTCCGGCGGAGGGAGCATGAACCCACACAACCCAGTGCGATGGGCGGCGATTGCCTTGGCCTGTTTGCTCTCAACTGGCGCCTCCGCCGAGCTGGTGGTTTACACCGCAAAATTAATTCGCACCATGGAACCCGCCCTACCCGTTGCCACTGCGGTCGCGGTGGAGAACGGCGAGATCGTGGCGGTGGGTTCCGAAGAGAGTCTGCAACCACTGATCACTGCCCGGAGCGGTCGCGTAGATCGCCAATTCGAGGGCCGCATTATGTTGCCCGGGTTTATCGACCCCCATGTGCACCCCGCGCTGCCTGCCGTGCTGACCCAGTTCCCGTTTTTGGCCCCCGACGACTGGACCTTGCCCACCGGGGTTTTTCCGGGCGAGACCACGCCCGAGGGCTACCGGCAAAGACTCATGACGCTGGCAAAAGCACACGCCGATCCAACCGTGCCTTTTATTGCCTGGGGTTATCACCCCCTATGGCACGGGGAGGTGTGGCGGGATGACCTGAACGAGTGGTTTGGCGAGCAGCCCGTGATGATCTGGCACCGCTCTTTTCATGAGCTCATTGGTAACGACGCCGCCTGGAACCTATTGGGCGTCACTGAGGCCGATGCGCAAATAAAAGAAGGCGCCGACTGGACCCGAGGGCACTTTTACGAGAACGGGCTCAAGGCGGTGATACCCAAGCTCGGGTTTCTTTTTTCACCTGAGCGCTTTGGACGCGGCATGTTTAATTTTCTGGCGATGCTGCATCAGGCCGGGGTTACCACCGCCCTCGACATGGGCACCGGCATCTACGGCAACCCCGTGGGCGAAATCGCCGGCGTGCGCGCCGCGGCGAATGCCTACCCGGTGCCGGTCCGCATTATTCTGACGCCGATCATTCTCGACTTCCTCACCCGGGGCCGCTCACCCGAGGCCGCGCTGACCGAAATACGCGGCTGGCAAGCAAATAACGACGACCGAGTAGCCATCGGTAATCACTTCAAACTCATGATCGATGGCGCCATTTTCTCCGGCCTAGCCCAGATGGGCACGCCGGGTTACCTCGACGGGCACGAAGGCGTCTGGATGGTGCCCGAGGAGACCTTACGTGCCTATGGCGAAACCTTTTGGCGCGCGGGGTTTCAGCTACACGCCCACGCCAATGGTGATGCCGCCGTCGACCGGTTTCTGCGATTAATCGCCGGGTTGCAGCGCGACTTTCCGCGGCCCGATCACCGCGCCACGATTGAGCATCTGGCCTACAGCACCGAGCAACAGAGCGCACAGCTGGCCAAAATCGGCGCTCAGGCGTCGGTAAACCCCTACTACCACTACATTCTGTCTGAGGCCTACTCCGGCGACTGGTTAGGGCCCGACCGTGCGGCGCAGATGACCCGGCTCGGTTCTCTGGAGCGCAACGGGGTGCCACTGACACTCCATTCCGATGCCCCCATGGCACCGCTGTCACCCCTCACGCTGGTGTGGGCCGCCAGCGAACGCGAGACCATCAGTGGGGCCAAAGGCCTTGAGACCGAGCGACTATCGCGGGCATCGGCACTTGAGGCGGTGACCTCAGGCGCAGCGCGGGTCATTGGTCGCGAGAACGAGATCGGCTCGATTCGCGCCGGCAAGCGGGCCGACTTTGTGGTGCTCGACGCCGATCCCATGACAGTACCCGGTTCTGACCTGCGGCATATCAAAGTGCTGGCGACGGTGTTCGCCGGTGCCGCGTACCCGACACCGCCCTGACACGCTGCCTTGCCGCAAAGTGTCGGGGTAATGTCTGCAGCCACCCTTTAGCTGGGGGGTGGGGCTGTTAGCATCGCTTCCGCACAACTCCATTATGGAGGGGCCACAATCAAAGCCGCGCGATCACCAACTTCGGGTCATTGGCAACAGCGGGCGTTGTGTTTTTCGGCGTTTGTGTTTTAGAGCGCTGGGCAATGTCGCGGCAATCTAGCCGTAGCGGGTATCGGCGACAAAGGGATTACTGGCGCGCTCTTGACCAAAGGTCGAGTCCGGCCCGTGACCGGGCACAAAGCGGATGTCGTCACCGATAGGAAACAGCTTTTCGCGGATCGAATGAATCAGTTGCTCGTGATTACCCATGGGGAAATCGGTTCGGCCAATGGAGCCCGCAAAGAGCACATCCCCCACCCAGGCCAGTTGGGTCTCGCGGTGCAAAAACACCACATGGCCGGGAGTATGGCCGGGGCAGTGAATCACCTCGAGGGTCTGCTCACCCACGGTGACTGTATCGCCATCTTCGAGCCAACGATCCGGCGTGAACGGTTCGGCGCGGGGAAAGCCCGCCATCTCGCACCACTCGGGCAGCTTGTCGATCCAGAAGCTGTCCCCGCGCTCGGGCCCTTCCATCGGCACCGCCAGCTTCTGGCGGAGCACATCGGCCGCCGCGCAATGATCCATGTGTCCATGGGTTAACAGGATCTTTTCCACGGTTGCACTCATCGCCGACACGGCTGCCTCGATGCGCTCGATGTCGCCCCCGGGGTCGACGATCGCGGCGAGACCCGTTGCCTGACACTGGATAATGGAGCAGTTCTGTTGGTACTGGGTGACGGGCACAACTTGTACTTTCACACTCATAGAGAGGCCCCTGTTCCTGCAAGCTGTTGTCGGTCACCCTCATGATCAGCGTTGGGGTCGAGATAGATACTTTGATCCAACTGGCCTTCCTTGTGCGCCACAATGGTGGCCACCGTGGCGTCTCCGGTCACATTCACCATGGTGCGCACCATGTCGAGGAAGCGATCCACACCGATAATTAACGCAACACCCTCCACCGGTAAGCCGGCTTGCTGCAAAACCAGCGCAAGAGTAATCAAGCCCACACCCGGCACCGCGGCGGTCCCGATCGACGCCAGTGTAGCCGTGAGCACCACCATCAAAATCTGACCGCTGGTCAGGTCGATGCCATAGACCTGAGCGATAAACACCGTTGCCACACCCTGCATGATGGCCGTGCCATCCATGTTAATGGTCGCCCCCAGAGGGACAGAAAATCCCGCTACGCTCTTACTCACGCCGAGACGTTTTTCGACGGTGCGCAGCGTGATCGGCAGAGTGGCCCCCGAGGAGGCCGTGGAAAAGGCAAAGGCCCACACCCGGCGCATTTTCTGCAGCAAAATCACCGGGCTCAGGGAGGTCAGCACCTTCAGCAGACTGCTGTAGACCACGAGGCCGTGAAACAGCAGCACGCCAAGCAGGGTGAAAAAATAAGCAGCGAGGTCGACGATCGTGCCAAAACCCATGGTGGCAAAAAGCTTGGTGAGTAGCGCAAATACACCATAGGGAGCCAGCTCGATCAGGAGGCCCACCATTTTCATGACGATCACTTCCATGTCGCGAAACCAGTTGGCAATGCGCTCACCCGCCTCGCCCGAGCGCGTAAGCGCAAACCCCACCAGCAGGGCAAACACAATCACTTGCAGCATCTGGCCGTCTGCCATCGCCTTGAAGGGATTACTCGGAAAGATATTAACCAGGGTATCGGTGAGTGGTGGCGCCGGCTTTGGTTCGAAGGACACGGCCGCCATGGCCTCGACCCCTTTGCCCGGGCCAATGAGTAACGCCGCTGTCAGCCCAAGGGATACCGCAACTCCGGTGGTAAAGAGATAGAGCCCGATGGTTCTACCAGCGATGGACCCCATACGGCTGCTCGTGCCGAGTGAGCTCATGCCACAAATCAGCGACACCATCACCAAGGGCACCACCAGCAACTTCAAAGAAGCGATAAAAACGCGACCCACGACATCAAAGACACCGAGAATGAGCACGTCCTGTAAAAATCCCGAGAGCTCAGAGGCGGGGTCGAGCACCCCGACCCACCACTCAATGAGTGAACCCAGTACGATACCGGCGACCATTGCCAGCAGAATGCGATTAGTCAGCGACATGCTATTCCTCGCAGGACTCGGGGTGCCAGGCGGTCACAGTGACATCGGCGCAGGCGTTACAGGGAGAGGCGTAGACGTCGAGTGCCCCGTCTGTCTGACGACCACACACAGGGTCATAGATCATGGTGCACACCATAGGTCGCTCACCCTCGCAGGCCTGCCAGCCCGGGGCGGATGGCGCCGTGGCAGTTTTTTGCGCGGGGGCCAGACCACTACAGCCACCCAGCAACATAACAACGGGCAGTGCGCGCAACAGTACAAAACGAGAGTGAGACATGCCGCTATTGTAGGGCATCGCGGCGCGCAATGAGCGCATTAATCCGCGCCGTCAGCGCGGCAGAATCGGTGAAGACGCCACACCGCTGGGTGGCTACCTCGAGCCGCCGGGCTGTCTCGGGGGTCATGGCGGGCACCTGCTCGGCAATGCCCTGCATGTCATCAAGCCGCCCCCAACAGTTGAGCGCAATGTCACAACCCGCCGCCAACACGGCCACCGCCCGGCTGGGGATATCGCCAGCCAGCGCTTTCATGTCGAGATCGTCGCTGATCAGTAAACCCTTAAAACCGATTTGCTGGCGGATCTGTTCCCCAATCACGCGAGCCGACACGCTGGCGCAGTGCTGTGAGTCCCACGCGTCAAAAACCACGTGCGCGGTCATCGCAATCGCCGCATCTGCCAGTGCGACGAAGGGCTGGCAATCCCACTGCAGCGCGTCATTGCCGACAGAAACCCGCGGCAAGCTTTGGTGAGAATCGCTTTGCGCCCGGCCGTGCCCCGGTATGTGTTTGATCACCCCCTCCACCCCTGCGAGGTGCAGGCCGTCAAGACAGGCGCGGCCCAATGCCGCCGCGCGGTCGGGGTCAGTGGCAAACGCACGGTCGCCGATAATGTCATGGGCATCGGGCTGTGGCACATCAAGTACCGGCGCACACGTCACGTTTATACCCATGGCGACGAGCTCGAGCCCCAGTGCCTCGTAGTTGCACTTCACGCGCTCCAGCGCGCGCGCGTCATCTTGCCCTTGGGCCAGCACCGCCGCCGAGGGCCAGGCGCGCCAGTGCGGCGGCGTCAGCCGGGCGATTCGCCCCCCTTCCTGATCAATCAGAATCGGGAGCCGGTCTCGGCCGGTGAGCGTGCGCAATGCATCGGTCAAAGCACGGAGCTGGGCTTGATGATCTACGTTACGCGCAAATAAAATAAAGCCAGCGGGCTCGGCGGTCTTGAAAAAAGCCTGTTCGTCGGCGGTCAGCGTAGTACCCGACAACCCGAAAATCACCGGCAGCATTAACGGGCCTCTCCCAGTGTCCGCGGTAACAGGAACGTTACCAGCTCGCCCCGGCCTTGTGCCTGGCAAATGTCGGGCCAGCGCTCAATGGCGATAGCCAGTTCGGCCCAGCCCGCTGTGGGTAAATGGTCGAGGCTGGCCCACCCCACAAAATAGCCAATAAGCTCCGTCAGCGCGGGGTTGTGACCGATGAGCGCCAGAGAATCGGAGTCATCGCTCTGCTGTTCGATCCATTCAAGGAGTTTGTGATAATCAAAGGTGTAGAGTTCCTCGGTGGTGATGCCTTGCGAAACCTGCAGTTCGGGCCACCCACTTTGCATGCCGGCAAAGGTGGCCTGGGCGCGCTGGGCAGGGCTCACATAAAAGGTCATCGGCGCGTGGCGCTCACACAGGGCCGCGCCCATGCGGGGAGCGTCGCGCTCACCGCGTGCGTTTAGGGGTCGCTCTCTATCGGGCAGCGACGGATCGCCCCAGCTGGATTTTGCGTGCCGCAATAGATACAGCGTCTTCATCAGCCCTTACCCGGCGTGAGAGTCGCATCGGGATACTGCAACAATAAGGCATCTGCCTCATCCTTACCCAGCAGGATCGTTAACACCTCATGCTCATTATCCGCGTGCTCAATAAAATCCATATTCTGCAGATCGATGAACTGCCGCGAACCCAGTTCATGAGTCAGCCAGTCAACAAAGCCCCGCCAGAATGCGCGACCCACCAACACCAATGGTTTTCGAATTGAACGGCTGGTTTGGAATGCCACCATCAGCTCCGTCAGTTCATCGACAGTGCCAAAACCACCCGGGAACACCACGAACCCCCGCGAATAGCGGATCAGCATCAGTTTACGGGTCTGAAAATCACTGAAGTGCAAGTGATGGGTGAGATACGGATTGGGGGATTGCTCATGGGGTAGCGAGATACTGAGCCCCACTGATACCCCGCCCGCGGCCATCGCGCCCTGATTGACGGCGCCCATAATGCCCGGCCCACCGCCGGTGACTACCGGCAAACCAGCGTGGGCCAGGTACTGACCCAGCCGACAGGCGCTCTGATAATCGGGAGAACCCGCCTGAGTGCGCGCACTGCCAAAGACCGTAATCCCGGGGTCCAGGCTGCCAAGACACGCGGTGGCAGCGCTCAATTCGGATTGAATCCGCGCCAGCAGCTTAGCGTCGGCTGTGGCATTAACGGTGTGAGATGGCGACATCATGCTTGTGCGGCGACGGGTGGAGTGACGAAGCGCGGCGTGCCAGAGGGTGCCCTCTCAGGTCGACGGCCCCCCGCCCATCCGCCCGGGCCTCGGCCCTGTTCTGTCGGTGCTGGTGGTTATTGGCCATGAGATCGTTTTACTACCCGGCGCGTGCACGCCGCGCTCACGGGTCCTCTGTAAACAGGTGATACTTCTTCTTACCAAAACGCACGAGAAAATAGCGGCCATGTAGGGCTTGCGCCTGATCGAGCGCAGCATCGCAGGTCGTTGTCGGCCCGCCCGATACGGGCTGCCCATTGACCCACACCGCCTCTCGCGCCAGCGCATCCTTGATCTGCTTGCCGACCGCCACGCCCACCTGCGCTAGCAGCTGGCTGAACGTAGGCGGAAAGTCGCTGCGAGTGAGCCTGTCGGAGGGCAGTCCATCGAATGCCATTTGCTGTAGGTCGCCCTCGCCCAAGGCCTCAGGGTCACCGGAAAAAAGCGCCTCGGTAATGCGTTCGGCGGCGCTGAGCCCGCCATCGCCGTGCACCAGTCGCGTTACCTCACGGGCCAAAACACGCTGCGCCTCGGGTCGCCCTTCGCGCGCTAGGTCAGCCTGCTCAATGGCGGCAATGTCATCGACCGACAAAAAGGTGAAGTAACGCAGGAAGCGATACACATCGGCATCGGCGGTGCCCAGCCAGAATTGATAAAAAGCATAGGGTGAGGTTTTAGCGGCGTCGAGCCAGATGGTGCCCGACTCGGTTTTTCCGAATTTGGTGCCGTCGGTCTTGGTGACCAGGGGTAAGGTCAGCCCAAACACCTGCTCACCGTGCAGACGCCGGGTCAGGTCTATACCGCCAGTGATATTGCCCCACTGGTCAGAGCCACCAATCTGCAAGCCACACCCGTACTGCCGAAAGAGCTCGGCAAAATCCAGCGACTGCAGAATCATATAGCTGAACTCGGTAAAGCTGATGCCGGCGCCCTCGCGGTCGAGACGCTGCTTCACCGACTCCTTGCCGATCATATTGTTGACCGAAAAGTGTTTACCCACGTCGCGCAGGAACCCCAGCACGTCGAGCCCTTGGGTCCAATCGAGGTTATTCACCACGAGCGCCGGGTCGGCACAGTCAAAGTCGATGAACTGACTCACTTGCGCACGAATGCGATCAACCCACCCCGCCACGACCTCAGGCGTATTCAACTGGCGCTCCGCCGCCTTGAAACTGGGGTCGCCAATAAGCCCCGTCGCACCGCCTACCAGCGCGATAGGCCGATGCCCTGCCTCCTGAAAACGACGCAACACCAGCAGAGGCACCAAAGAGCCAATGTGCAGACTGTCTGCGGTGGGGTCAAAGCCACAGTAAAGCGTTCGCGGTTCAGCGCTCAACCAGGTTTCCAGCGCGTCTTCTCCCGCCACCTGAAAAACGAGGCCTCGTGCACGAAGGTCGGCGATTAGATTATTGGACATGGCTGACGGCGTTATCTCTGCTTTACGGGCGACAGGGGCAGCGCCCTCGACGGGGCGAATGGAGAGTATCCCATAAACGGGGTAACGACGGTGGGCAATCTCGGTATCTGAACGGCGCAGACCAATGGTTATACTACGCGCTACCAACCGCGTTAATGGCAAGGCATGTCCCGCAAACCCGCACCCCGTGGCGCCACCCCGCTCAAGACACAGGAACCGCCCCTGCACCAGCGCCCCATTGTCTGGATAACCACTGTTGGCGCTTTGCTCCTGGTAATGGGCCTGTCACTCAGGAGTCCGCCGGAACCCCCAGCGCCAGTGACCGCCCTCCCCGAGGTGCCGGAGATAGAAGCGGTATCTGAGGATGTAACGGGCATAATCGAAGTGGCGGTCGAGCCTGAGCCGGCACCACCGGCGTGGCGTGATTTTACCGTGCGCGATGGTGACAACCTGAGCCTTGTTTTTGCGCGCGCGGGTTTTAACGACACCGACTTGTACCGCGTGGCCGAGTTCAACGGCCGCCAGTCACTGCGAAAAATTTACCCGGGCGAGACCATTGGTTTTCAGCGCGATGATCAGGGTGAGTTGCTCGCCATGCGGCACGTGCAGTCACCCCTGCTGACCACCCTCTACCAGCGCACCGACGGCGGGTTTGATGCGACGCAGATCACCCGCGAGCCCGAGCGCCGGGAGAGAGAGGTATCGCTAACCATCGAGAGCTCACTCTTTCTCGCGGGAACCGATGCCGGGTTGAGCGACAGCATGATCATGGAGCTCGCCGGTATCTTTGGTGGGGTTATCGATTTCGCCCTGGACCCCCGGGTGGGCGACACCATCCACGTGATCTACGAGGAACTCATGCTGGATGGCCGCCGCTTCGGAGACGGACCGATTTTGGCGACCAGCTTTACCAACCGGGGTGAAACGTTCGAAGCCTATCGGTACACCGACCTCGAGGGAGACACCAGTTATTACAACGAGTCGGGGGTCAGCATGCGTAAAGCATTTTTGCGCGCGCCGTTGGATTTCACGCGGGTCAGTTCCAACTTTAACCCCAATCGTTTGCACCCCATCTACAAGACACAGCGACCCCATCGCGGCACCGACTATGCCGCGCCGCGCGGCACACCGGTCTACGCCGCCGGTGACGGACGCGTGATAGAGGCGGGTTATACCCGCCCTAACGGCAACTACATTTTCATTCAGCACGGCGAACAGTTCGTGACCCACTACCTGCACCTGCATCGGCTTAAGGTCAAAAAAGGTAAAAAAGTAAAGCAGGGGCAGGTAATTGGCACCGTGGGTTCTACCGGTGCCGCGACGGGGCCCCACCTGCACTATGAGTTTCTGGTCAACGGAGTGCACCGCAACCCGCGAACCGTTCACAAAATTCTACCCAAGGCGCGCTCTTTACCCGATGCCGAAATACCCCGTTATCTGGCGTCGATCCGGCAACCAACGCAACAGCTGGCAAGCCTGCGTAACGCGCAACAAATGGCACAGGCAGAGTGAGCGGAGAGCTGTTCATCGGTTTAATGTCGGGCACCAGCGCCGATGGGGTCGATGCGGTGTTAGTGCAGAGCGACGACACGGGCAGCCGCCTGTTGGCAACCCATCACCGCGCACTGCCAAAGCACCTGCGCGCAGACATTCTGGCCTTCAGACAATCCGGAGATGATGAACTTCATCGCCTGGCGACGCTCGATGCACGGCTCGCCGATGAGTACGCGGCATCCACTTCTGCGCTACTCACCGATGCCGGGGTCAGCGCCGAGGCAGTCACCGCAATTGGCCAACACGGGCAAACCTTGCGCCACCACCCCAGCGGAGACGTGCCCTACACGGTGCAGATTGGCGACCCCAACCGGCTGGCGGAACGCACCGGCATCACGGTGGTCGCCGACTTTCGCCGCCGTGATATGGCGGCTGGGGGTCAGGGCGCGCCGTTGGTACCGGCGTTCCACGCATCAAAATTGGCAGCGCCCGGTATCGCCACCGCAGTGGTCAACATTGGCGGCATCGCCAATGTCACACTCATTGCTGCCGACGGGAGTGTGAGCGGCTGGGATACCGGCCCGGGGAACACGCTGTTGGATGCCTGGGTATCGCTGCATCTGGGTGTGCCCTTCGATGATGCGGGTAGGTGGGCGGCCACGGGAGACGTGATCCGCCCTTTACTAGCGGACATGCTCGACGACCCCTACTTCACCCGTCCCCACCCCAAGAGCACGGGCCCGGAGCAATTCAATCTTGACTGGGTCAGGTCTCACCTGGCGGGCGAGGCGGCTGATGCGGACGTACAGCGCACTTTGATCGAGCTGACCGCAGAGAGCATTGCAGGCGCCCTGGTTGATGCGTCACCCGAGGTAGTGCGTGTTTGCGGTGGCGGCGCTCGCAATGATCTGCTGATGCATTGTCTCACTGAGCGTTTATCCGACAGCGAGGTCACAACGACGGCAGCAGTCGGGGTCGATCCTGCCTGGGTGGAAGCGTGGGCCTTTGCCTGGCTGGCGGAGCAAACCCTCGCCGGTCGACCCGGCAACCTGTCGGGTGTTACCGGAGCCAGAGGGCCCCGGGTGCTGGGGGGAATCTATCCCGCCTGAACTGAGCCATGCACAGCCACGGCGCTAATAGGCAAAAGATCCAGAGGCAATGTCGGGGAGGAAGCGGTGCCGACGACTAAATCGTGTCAGATAGAGAAAGACGCGCCGCAGCCACAGGTAGTAGTGGCGTTGGGGTTATTCACAACGAACCGAGAGCCCTCGAGCCCCTCTGAGTAATCCACCTCACTACCCATCAGATACTGGTAGCTCATGGCATCGATGAGTGCCATCACGCCCTCGCGCTCAACCACCATGTCGTCTTCGCTGACCGCTTCGTCGAAGGTAAATCCGTATTGAAAGCCAGAACAGCCTCCGCCGGTTATGTAAACCCGCAGCTTAAGATCGGGGTTGCCCTCGTCCTCCACCAGCGCACGCACCTTTTGCACCGCGCTGTCAGACAGGCGAATCTCGGTAGGATCAAAGGCTTCAACCACGGTCATGGCGGTACAGTCCGAATCAGCTTGTGCTTAAGGGAGGGCATTGTACTGAAAGACAAACGCCGCGGGAAAGATTCTTCCCCACGGCGTTTGGTTTGATCATGCATTCAGCTCGGGGTGGGGCCGGGGACAGTTTCCGCAGCTCTCGCCTCGCGCTTGGCTGCGAGGTCGTCAGCCACATTGCTGGTGTGTCGCAAACCGCCGTTTACCTTGGCACCGACCGCCATTTCAATGAGGTTGTAGTAAACGTCACCATCTACCACCGCACGCTCGGCAAGCTCCAATCGCTCGGTGGCATGAATGTCACCCTCGACGTTGCCATTGATCATGGCGTGAGGCACTTTCACCTCCCCCGCGACCTTACCGCCCTCAACAATGCGCAGAATAGCCTCCTGGCCCGGTTCGGCCTGAATGCTACCTGCGACGGTGCCTTCAATATCTAAGTGCCCCGTGAATGTGATGTCCCCCCGCACCGTGGTTCCGGGCGAGATCAAAGTGGTTCTACCTGATGATGAGCTGGTCACAACGGCCTCCTTTCGATTACGCATGGCTGCTCCCTTTTTTCTATTGATCAAGTCTTTGATCATCGTATCCTGCTTTCTGACGCCTCATCCTCTGCCCCCAGATCTGCCAGCGCCGCTGTCGCAAGTCCACCGACTGCGTCTCGACGCTCGGTGGTCGTTCTGCGCGGCGCCATTAGCGTCACGCGCGACACCAGTGCTTCGGGCACAAAGCCCGCTGGAAGAGAAATTGCTATCTGAACCTTCTGTAAATATCGGAAAGATAAAGGGAATACACTAGTTTCTGAGGCGCTGTCAAGCATTGCAAGATTGACCTCATGAGGCTCGCCCGCCAACACGCCCTCCAAGATGAGGGTCATTTCGCCACGATACTCGTTGAAATCCTCCGAACCGCGATGCACCAGCGCCACCGCGCCCAGGGTCTGGCTGCGGGGGTCGTATTCAATTGTGGGTGCCCGTGATACCACGAGATCGCCGGTTTCCTCGGGGAGCAACACGCCGCGGTAAAGAGCTAGCATCTCCCGCATTTCGCTAAGTTCAGACACCTTTTCCGATAATGTCTCGCGCAGTGCCTTTACCGTTTGCTGATCAGCTTCACGCTCTACATTTAATTGGGTCACCTGATCGCGAAGGCGTTCTTCAGGACTATTGAAGAAAGGCATGTCGCTGGGACGGCTGGCTCCCCACAGGTAACCGACCAACAGGGCCACCAGCAGCGCACCGGCGGCGGCGCCCGCCCGCCATCGCCACTCGTGGGGGTGAACCCGTTTGACCACGGTACGATGTTGATTATGTTTCATCCGTCCATCAGCCCACGCGCACTAGGGCGCCAGTGCAATACCCTCGAGGCCGGCGCTCTCGGGTTGCCCAAACATCAAATTCATCGCTTGCACCGCTTGGCCCGCGGCCCCCTTAACCAGATTATCAATCACCGACATGACAACTACCGTATCGCGCCCTTGGGGTCGAGCCACCGCCAACTGGCAGACATTGGCGCCGCGCACATTACGCGTGGCGGGGTGGGCACCTGCCGCCAGCACCAGTACCGACGGCTCGTCGGCAAACCGATCTTCATACAGTCCTTGCAAATCGACGTCGCCCGCGGTCAGCGTGGCAAACAAGGTCGCATGGATCCCCCGACTCATGGGCACAAGATGCGGCACAAAGGTGAGCTTTACGGCCTGATCGGTCATCCCGGAGAGGCCCTGCTCCATTTCTGGCAAATGGCGATGGCCAGCAACACCGTAGGCGGCAAAACTTTCCCCCGCTTCGGTCAGTAGCCCCCCCAACTTGGCCTGTCGGCCCGCGCCACTCACGCCAGAACCGCAGGAGGCAATCAGTGTGCTGGAGTCGACAATGCCCGCCTCGAGTAACGGCAAAAAGCCCAACTGCACGGCCGTGGGATAACAGCCGGGGCAGGCCACCAGCTGGGCGCTTCGTATCGCATCGCGGTGGGTCTCGGGCAAGCCGTAAACAGCGGTCTCACACAGGGCAGGTGCAGCATGGCTTTCGCCATACCATTGTTCCCAGACAGCAACGTCGTGCAAACGAAAATCTGCCGACAGATCCACTACGCGCACACCTTGGGCGAGCAGCGCGGGCACCTCGCCCATGGCAACATTATGTGGCGTGGCAAAGAACACCACATCACACTGCCTGTAATCGGCCCCGGCGGGATCGGTAAAACAAAGATCACTGACACCCAATAGGCTGGGAAACAAATCATCGACGCGCCGGCCCGCCTCACCGCGGGAGGTGATGAGCTCTAGCGAGATGGCGGGATGACGCAGCAACAGGCGGAGTAACTCCACGCCCGTATAACCGGTTCCGCCGACGACGCCTACCCTGATCATTTTTACGCCTGCTTCTGTTAGTGTTGCGGGGCGGGTACTGTCTCATGATCGATCGCGCAGTGTCATGACCGGACGGGCTTTTTACCAAAGCGCACAAGGACAAACCCCCATGCTGTGGATACAGGGTTTTCACGTCATATTTGTTGTCTGCTGGTTTGCGGGCATTTTTTATCTGCCCCGCATACTGGTGTACTACGCCCAAAGCCCGGAGCCGGAGACCAAGGCGGTGCTGGCGGTTATGGCGCGCAAACTGTATCGGTTTGTGACGCCGTTTATGTTCCTCGCCATTGGCTTGGGCCTATGGCGCCTGTCGTTTCAGTGGGACTACTACCTATCCTCCGGCTGGATGATCGCCAAGCTCTGCGGCGTCGCCTGCCTGGTTGCCTACCATTTTCAAACCGGTGTCTATGTTGGCAGAGTGTGCCGCGGTGAGGACGACCGCACCCATGTGTTTTATCGCGTGTTTAACGAAGTGCCGGTGCTCTTTTTATTTGCCATCGTGCTGCTGGTTTACCTGCGCCCGATGCTGGGCGATTGATCTTTACGGGATGCACGTTAGCGTGCGGCCTGCGATAATCATTGGAAACAAAAGCAAGCTGGTCAGTCATGAGTCGATCCGAAGCGCTCTTTGAGCGCGCCAAAAACACCATTCCTGGTGGCGTGAACTCGCCCGTGCGGGCCTTTAAAGCCGTCGGCGGCACACCCCGCTTTATGACGCGCGCCGATGGCGCGTACCTTTTTGATGCCGACGGTAAGCGCTATATTGATTACGTGCTGTCCTGGGGTCCGATGATCATGGGACACAACCATCCCCGCGTGCGCGAGGCGGTTGTCGAGGCCGCGCAAAGCGGGCTGAGCTTTGGCTGTCCGACCGAGATCGAGATCGACCTCGCCGAGACCATCAGCGCCTTAGTGCCCAGCATGCCGCTGGTGAGAATGACCAGCTCGGGCACCGAAGCCACCATGAGCGCGATCCGCCTCGCGCGCGGGTTTACCGGCCGCGACAAGATCATCAAGTTTGAAGGCTGCTACCACGGGCACTCAGACTCCCTGCTGATCAAGGCAGGGTCGGGCGCACTGACCTTCGGGGTGCCCAGCTCACCCGGGGTGCCCGAGGTGCTGGCGCAGCACACCGTCACCCTACCTTTCAATGACCTTGCCGCGCTGACAGCGGCGATGGACGAGCTCGGTGATCAGGTGGCCTGCATCATCACCGAGCCCGTGGCAGGCAATATGAATTGCATCCCGCCGGTTGAGGGCTACCTCGAAGGCATGCGCGAGTTGTGCACCCGCCACGGCGCGGTGCTGATCTTTGACGAGGTCATGACCGGCTTTCGCTTTGGCACTGGCGGCGTGCAGGGCTTCATGGGCATCACCCCGGACCTCACCTGCCTCGGCAAAGTCATTGGCGGAGGCATGCCGGTCGGCGCCTTCGGAGGCCGACGTGACATCATGGAACACATCTCGCCACTGGGACCGGTGTATCAGGCCGGCACACTGTCGGGGAATCCGGTCGCCATGGCGGCAGGACTCGCCACCATGTCTATCATCAGTGAGCCCGGATTTTACGACGACTTGTTCCGCCGCACGAGTGATCTATGTGAGGGCATGCGTGCCGCCGCGGCAAGCGCCGGGGTGCCCTTCACCACCAACCATTTGGGTTCCATGTTTGGGGGCTTCTTCACCGAAGACGCGTTGGTCACCCAGTACCATCAGGTGATCAACTCAAACGTGACGGCCTTCAACCAGTTTTTCCACCTAATGCTCGATGCAGGCGTGTATCTGGCACCGGCCTCTTTCGAGGCTGGCTTTATGTCCTCCGCACATACCGATGACGATATTACCGCGACGGTTGAAGCGGCGCGCGCGGCCTTTGCGGCGCTCTGACTAATGGAGTCACGATCATGAGTGAACGTGGAGACTTTCCCCAAACCCGCATGCGCCGGCTCAGGGCCAGCGCCTTTGCCCGCGACATAGTGCGCGAGCACGCCCTCACGCCGGCAGACTTCATTTATCCCGTATTCGTGCTCGAAGGGACCGGACAGCGCGAGGCGGTGCCGTCGATGCCCGGGGTAGAGCGACTCAGTATTGATCTGCTGGTGGCGCTGGCCAAGGAAGCGCGGGGCTTGGGCATTCCGGCGCTGGCGCTGTTCCCGGTTGTCGGGCAAGAGGGCAAATCGCTGCTCGCCGAAGCGGCGTATCAAGCCGACGGCTTGGTGCAGCGAGCGGTGGCCGAGCTGAAAAGTACCGTGCCAGAAATTGGCGTCATTACCGATGTCGCGCTCGACCCGTACACCACCCACGGGCAGGACGGCATCATTGACGACAGTGGTTATGTGTTGAATGACATCACCAGCGAGACGCTGGTGAAACAGGCCCTGAGCCACGCCGCTGCCGGTGCCGACGTGGTGGCGCCCTCTGACATGATGGACGGTCGCATCGGCGCGATCCGCGGTGCATTGGAGGCTGCGGGTCATATCAATACCCTGATTCTCTCCTACGCCGCTAAGTATGCCTCGAGCTACTACGGGCCCTTTCGCGATGCCGTGGGCTCGGCGGCAAACATCAAGGGTGGTGATAAAAAAACCTATCAGATGGACCCGGGCAATAGCGACGAGGCGCTACACGAGGTGGCGCTAGATCTCCGTGAGGGGGCCGATATGGTCATGGTTAAGCCCGGCATGCCCTATCTCGACATCGTGCGACGCGTGAAAACCGAGCTGCAGATCCCAACCTTTGCCTATCAGGTGAGTGGCGAGTACGCCATGCATCAGGCAGCCTTTGCCCAGGACTGGCTGAGCCGCGATGCGGTTATACTCGAGTCGCTGTTGTGTTTTAAACGCGCAGGCGCCGACGGCATCCTTACCTACTTTGCAATGGATGCGGCGCGGCTACTGAACGCCTGACGCCCATGGGGTGCTGCTTCACGCCCAAGCTTCGGTGCACCGATCGCAGGCATATCCAAACGCTTTTGGTGGGGCTCACCCTCAGCGCAATGAGTCTCTCCGCAAGCGCGCAACCCGATGCCACTGGGGCTGATTGCAGTTGCCTGTGGGAGGGCAGCTTTTCAGAAGTGGCACCCGAGACCGATCTGGTCATTCTGGGTAAGGTGCAAACCATTAAAGGCAACGCGGTGGATTTGGTTCCTGAGCGCATTCTCAAAGGGACCTTCTGGCTGGATTCCTTGCGCGTATGGATGCAGGCCCGGGATTACTGCCGTCCCCCAGCAGCGGACTTCCCTCCGGGCAGTCGCTGGGTGATGGCGCTGTCACAGATCAGTGAAGTGCCCGAGGACGGCTTTGATCCCTTTACTCCCAATGAGAGTTTTGGACGCAAAGAAGACTACGTGCTCTCAAGCTGCGGGGGGTATTGGTTACGGGTGAATGGCAATACGGTCACCGGTAATTTAGTGCCGAAGATGCCGCGCTTTTATCACCAACCCGACATGTCACCCGTGCTGATCGACCTCATTGCGGGATTTATGTCGGGAGCAGTGCCCCGTGAAGCGCTGGTGGAGGCGAGCCGAGAGCGCCCTGAGGAGGTCGACGCCCTGATTCTGGACACCCGCAGTTTTCTTCGCGGTCAGGAGGGCTGGATCCCAGACGACGATGCCGAGAAAAATATCCCGGCGCCCGACTCACCCTAGTCGATCAGTAGCCTGAGAGCCGATGCGCGGGATCACTTTCGTCGCCAGCGCCGCGGGTTAAGGGTTAAGGGTTAAGGGTTAAGGGTTAAGGGTTAAGGGTTAAGGGTTAAGGGTTAAGCATCTCAATCATCTCATCGATCATCATGAGCGATAGCCCCCAGATGCGATAACTGTCGTACAGGTAGGAATCCGTCTCCATCTTCTGACCCTTCCATTCCCAAGCCAATGGCTCGCGGTTGCGGTGATCCATCAAAAAATGCAGCGGCACCCATACTACGTCGTCGACTTCGTGGTTGGGTGTTAACTCAGGAAGTTCCGCCACACGAAACACGAAGGGAGTCACCAGCATTTCGGGTCGGTCAGCACGCCATCCGGTATTCACGTCAGACAGCTCACCCAAACGCGTGCCCCACTGCCTCAGATTCACACCGATCTCCTCCTCGGTCTCTCTGAGGGCGCAGGAGAAGTTGCAGGGGTCGCCGGGATCGCGACGTCCACCGGGGAAACCCATATGGCCCGACCAGGGATCTCCCTCCCGGGTCGCGCGGCGGATCATCAGCATCTCGGTGGCATCGAGACCCTCCCGCACCATAATCGCCACAGCGGCGCGCCCGGCACGGGGCTCAAAGTCAGCTTCGTCCTTGTCGAATGCCAGAAGCCGTGATTCCAGTTGTCGGGAGAGATCTCGCATTCGATCCTTGCTGCTGCGGGGTTGAAAAAAAAAGGTGAGGCAGCGCGCGCTACGCCGAGGCCTATTGGCCAGCGTCTCGCGAGCACATCATAACGTGATACGCACCCTCCTCGCCCTCAGCCTTTTATCCGCAACGCACCCTGCGGCGGCACAGGGTCGCGCTGGCCTGCTTGCGGTATCATGCCGCGCTTAATTGAGACAAATGGACACCACTTGTGAAATCTTATGCCGCCTACGCCATTGGTGCTGCTTTGGTAGACACCGAAATTCAGGTAAGCGAAGAGGAACTCGTTGCCATGAATGTCGACAAAGGCATGATGACCCTGGTCGACGCAGATCGCCAAGCCGAGATGCTCGCGCATTTGTCAGATCACCTGATTCGCGCGAGCCATGCTTCCGGCGGCAGCGCGGGTAACAGCATGATCGCCACCGCGCTGATGGGCGCCCCCACCTATATGAGCTGCAAGGTCGCCAAGGACGACGACGGCGATATCTATCTGGCAGATCTCGAGGCGTCCGGCGTTGCCCACGGCCTCTCAAATCAGCGGCAAGACGGTGTCACTGGCAAGTGCCTGGTATTGATTACCCCGGATGCCGAGCGATCACTCAACACCAACCTCGCTATCTCAGAAACCCTGTCGATTGATGAGGTCAACGAGTCCGCGATCCAAGAATCAGAGTGGGTATATCTCGAGGGATATCTGGTGACATCCCCCACCGGTCACGCCGCGGCGCTCAAAACGAAAGCATTGGCGGACCAGCACGGCGTATTAACCGCCGTCAGTTTTTCTGACCCGGGCATGGTGAAGTTCTTCCGCGACAACATGGCGGCGATGGTCGAGGGTGGCGTTGAGATGGTTTTCTGCAATGAGACAGAAGCACTCGAATGGGGGCAATGTGATGACATCGAAGGCGCGATTGCCGCCATCAAGCAGGTCGCACGTCGCTTCGTTATTACGCTCGGCGCCGAGGGTGCTATCACCTGGGATGGCACCACGCTGCATCGCACTAACGCGCAACCGGTGAAAGCGGTCAACACCAATGGTGCTGGAGATATGTTTGCCGGTGCTTTCCTGTACGCACTGTCGCGAGGGGAGACTGATTTGCGAGCAACAGAATTTGCCACCCTCGCCGCGGGGGAAGTAGTAAAATATTTTGGGCCGCGGCTCGACCGGGACGCCTGTCTCGATTTACGCCGACAGTTTTTTGGTGACTAAACGCGCTACAGTGAGAGAAGAAGACGGAATCCCATGGACGACAAAGAAATCAAACCGGTAATCAAACCTGATCCGCTTTATCAAATGCTGCGTCAGGAGGATATCGACGGCTTCAATGCCAGCCGTGACTCCCTCGACACCAGTGAGCTGACCGGCGGTGACTATCGTGGGCGCGATCTGCGTAAGATGAATGCGCGGGGGTTGGACTTTTCCAACGCCTATTTCCGCAATTGTGATCTGAGTGGAATCGACTTTCGCGAGACTAATCTGGAAGGAGCGAGCCTGATGGATGCGAAAGTGTCAGGGGTTTATTTTCCCGCAGCGCTGAGCCCCGACGAAATTCGCCTCTCTCTGGATCATGGCACGCGCCTCCGCTACGGGCGGCAATAACCAAAGATGACCGGCGGGAACGCCACTCTTTATGCGTGCTGCCGTCGCCTGATGGCGGTGGTCGCACTAACCTTGCTGACAGGGGTAACCCTGAGCCCACAAGTCTACAGCCAAAATTCACTGGCCGAGGTGCTACAGCAACAAAGCGAGTTCTTGCCCGTTCGCGAGGCATACCAGTTAGACAGCGCCCTCACCCGCGATGGCGCGTTGCGGCTCTACTGGCAAATTACCGACGGCTACTATCTCTATCAGCACGCCTTTAAAGTCAGGTGGCTAAACGGCGACACGCCAGCATCCCTGGCGATTGACTTCCCCCCCGCGCTTGCCAAAACCGACGAATTCTTTGGCGAAGTGCAGGTTTATTACAACGCTGCAGATCTGACCGTCACGCTCCCCGAGGGTGAAGCGCCGCTGACGCTCGCCATCACGTACCAGGGTTGTGCTGATGCCGGGCTCTGCTACCCGCCCGAAACCGAGCATCTGAGGATCGACCCGATAAGCGGCGGCGTGTCCGCTGCCGCTGCGCCTGCCCGCGCCACAGATCGGGCCATGTCAGGGCCGATCGCTCCGCCCGAGACACCGGATATGACACTGTTGCTGGCGCTTGTGCTCGCCTTCCTGGGTGGCCTGATCCTCAATGCCATGCCCTGCGTCTTTCCGATTCTTTCGCTAAAAGTACTGAGCTTTGCCACCGGTGATTCCACTGAACACCGGCGCCACGGTATGGCCTATCTGGCTGGAGTGGTGTCCTCGTTTTTGCTGATCGCCGGGGTACTCATCAGCCTGCAAAGCGCGGGGCGTTGGGTGGGCTGGGGATTCCATCTGCAATCTACGGGCTTTGTTGTTGGACTGGCCTACTTGTTTACCCTGATGGGTCTGTCGCTGTCGGGGCTGGTGTTATTCGGGTCGCGCTGGATGAATCTGGGGGCCGGCCTTGCTGCATCGCCGGGTACCCGCGGCAGTTTCTTTACGGGCGTGCTCGCCGTGGTAGTCGCCAGTCCCTGCACGGCGCCCTTTATGGGGAGCGCGCTGGGCTATGCCCTTACCCAGCCACCGCAGTATGCGCTGGGGATATTCGCCGCACTCGGTGTGGGCATGGCTGCGCCAATGGTCGCCATCAGCTCGAGCCAAACTGCGCGGCGCTGGCTACCCAAACCCGGGGCATGGATGGAGACTTTTAAACAGCTCATGGCCTTTCCACTCTACCTGACCTCGGTATGGTTGATCTGGGTAGCGGGCAAACAAAGTGGTGTCGACACCATGGCCGCCGCCGCCTCGGGTCTGGTGCTACTGGCGCTGGGACTCACACTGTTACGTGGCGGGCAAGCAGCACGATTCACTGGCATCGCAGCAGTGATGTGCGCGCTATTGTTGGGAACCGTGAGAGGGGATCCCGCATTCTTGGAGGGCCCTGAACGTGAAGGTGTTGTCCGCTGGTCACCCGAGTCTCTGGAGACTCTGCGCGAGCAAGGGAAACCGGTTTTTGTGGATGTGACCGCCGACTGGTGTATCACCTGCCTCGCCAACGAGCAGGCGGTCTTGTTTACCGATGAGATGACCGCCGCTTTTGCCAACGCCGGTGTCACCTACATGGTGGCGGACTGGACCAACTATGATCCGCTCATTGGCGAGTTCGTGCGCGCACATGGACGCAATGGCATTCCACTGTACGTACTCTATAGCGGCGTGCCGGAGACTGCGCCGCTGGTATTGCCACAGTTATTGACTACCGGCGTCATGCTTGAGGCGTTGGACGCCGTCACGCGCTAAACCAATTTCAGGTTCAGCGTGGTGTGGCGCGCAGTTCTTGATATCCTTATGGCCAGCAACGTCCCCGTGACCCCGTCACGGCTCGCACCCGCTGGGCAAGAAGCAGTACTCTGGAGCAAGAAAATGCATTTTTTAATGACTGGCAGGTTAGGGTTTCGTAGCCTCAGCGCGCCTTTTCTCCCCTTACTTTTACTGCCGCTTTCGATAACCGCCGCGGAACAGAGTGCGCACTGGGAAGACGCCTGGGTGAGAAGCGTTCCGCCCGGCGCGGCCGTTGCTGCAGCGTATGGCCGCTTGGTGCATCAGGGTGACGAGCCCGTGACGATTACCGGCGTCACCAGCAGTCTGGGAGCCGTAGCACAGATGCACGATATTATCGCCGACGGCGATCAACGCCGCATGGTGGGCGTCGATGCCTCGACAGTGGCACCCGGGGAAGCACTGGTTTTTTCCCCGGGGGGACGCCACATTATGCTCATGGAGTTTGAGCAGGCGCCCGCAGAGGGAGACGAGATTGAGCTGTGTGCGGTGACCCAGGACGGCGACACCATGTGCACCATGGCGCCGGTGCGACGTAACGCGCCCGGGTCGTCTCATCATGATTCAGGGCACCACCACTGATGACCGACATCCCCGCGAACGATGAAGCCGCCATCTCGTCCCCTGTTGCCGAGGGCGCCGGCCGCTGGTGGAAGCGCTTTACCCCTAAACACTCTGATTCCGACCCCCGCACGCTGGGCAAATGGATCGGCGTTCTTACCGCAATCTATGTTTTGCTGTCCACGGGGTTCGGAATCTATTGGAGTCAAACACCCGACCGCTTTGATGTCCGGCAAAACGCAGTCCAGTATGCCGCCCTCACAGAGCAGGACGTGGTCACCGGCGCTGTCACAGTGTCGGCACTGCAAGAGACGATCCGCACGCTCCTCGAAAAACCCGGTGGCTACTTGCACAACGACGTTTTTCCGCCGGGGGTCTGGCTGGACAACATGCCCAACTGGGAATACGGGGTGTTGGTGCAAAGCCGCGATCTCGCGCGTGCGTTGAGAGAAGTCCTCAGCCGCTCCCAGAGCCAGTCCAAAGAAGACGTCGACCTCACACTGGCAGAGCCGCGCATCAATTTTCAGTCGGACAGCTGGATACTTCCTGCCTCGGAGAGCGAATACCGGGACGCAGGGCGATTTCTGGAACGGTATCGGTCGCGGCTGGCACTCACCGGTGAGAAGAGCGCGCAATTCTATGCCCGGGCCGATAATTTAAGTCACTGGCTCGGCATGATCGAGAAACGGCTCGGCAGCTTATCCCAGCGCCTCTCTGCCAGCGTGGGTCAACGGCGCATCAACACAGACTTGGCAGGTGACACGGCGGCGGCGCAATCCACCAGCGCTCCGGATGAAATTCTCGTGCGCACTCCGTGGAGCGAAATCGACGATATCTTTTATGAGAGCCGGGGGGCAGCCTGGGCGCTGACCCAGTTTCTCAAAGCCGCCGAGATCGACTTTGCCGACGTGCTGGCGAAAAAAAATGCCACAGTCAGCTTGCGGCAAATCATCAGAGAGCTTGAGGCGGCACAGGCCTCCGTGTGGAGCCCGATCATTCTCAACGGCTCTGGCTTTGGCTTGTGGGCCAACCATTCATTGGTCATGGCGAGCTATATCTCCAGGGCCAATGCGGCACTGATCGACCTGAGAGAACTATTGGCGCAGGGCTGATTACCTGCGGTTAGTCAAAGCCGAGCGGCACCGACTACAACGCCCATCAGGCGGCGTGGCCGCTAAGCAATACCCACTCCTCGCGCTGATCGACCACCGCCAACGCCACCTCGGGCGCGTAAGCCTCGATCACTTCCCTCGCTTGTTTCTCCAGCAGTCCGGCCAAGGTGAGTCGACCACCTGGAATCAGCAGATCGCTCAGCACCGGTTTAAGCGCCACGAGAGGGCCGGCCAGAATGTTGGCGACCACCCAATCTGCCGATCCCGCCCACGTTGCAATGAGCGTATTATCGGGGAGCACGGCTGAAAATTGCGCGGGAGTGACCCCATTGGCCTCGGCATTGGCGTGACTTGCGAGAATTGCCTGGGGATCATTGTCGACACCCAGCACTGACCCTGCCCCCAAGCGTGCAGCGGCAATCCCCAGAATGCCGGAGCCGCAGCCGAAATCGACAACACGCATGCCCGACCCTACGCCCGCATCCAATGCCCGAAGGCACATGGCAGTCGTCGGGTGAGTGCCGGTACCAAAGGCGAGCCCGGGGTCAAGCAGAATGTTGATAGCCGCTGGATCGGGTGGCGGTGTCCAACTGGGGCAAATCCATAGCCGCGCTCCCATTTGCATGGGATGAAACTGCGACTCCCATTCCCGGGTCCACTCTCTGTCGGCGAGGGGCACGGCGGCAGAGGGTCGGTCGAGAATCCAGTCGCCCGGCACCGCGGCGAGGAGAGGCGCCAGATCAAGCTCACCTTCGAACAGGGCCGTCACGCGCACCAGATCCCACAACGGGGTTTCGCCCGGGCCGGGCTCGAGGAGCGGCTGATCTGCCTCATCCTCCAAAGTGACCGAGAGGGCACCGTGTTCGAACAGCCATTCCTCGAGGGGTTCGACGTCGGGCTTACGTGCCGTGAAATGAAGCTCCTGCCACTCGGTGGCTTCGCTCAATGCTCGTGTTCCAGCTTGCTTTCGAGGTAATGAATACTGACGCCACCGGCCACAAAGGAGGTATCGGTCACCAGCTCGCGGTGTAACGCGGCGTTAGTCCTGATGCCATCCACCACCAACTCATCGAGCGCCTGCCGCATCTTGGCTAATGCCGCCTCGCGGGTGTCAGCGAAGGTAATGAGCTTGCCAATGAGGCTGTCATAGTGAGGCGGCACGGTGTAACCACTGTATATGTGCGAGTCGACCCGCACCCCATGGCCCCCAGGCGCGTGGAAGGTCTTGATGGTGCCTGGCGATGGCATAAACGTGCGCGGATCCTCGGCGTTAATGCGACACTCGATAGAGTGGCCCTTGAGGACAACATCTTCCTGCTTAATCGAGAGAGGAGCGCCGCCGGCGATGAGTAGCTGTTCGCGGACGATATCAATCCCGCTGATCATTTCCGTGACCGGGTGTTCTACCTGAACCCGCGTGTTCATCTCGATAAAATAAAAGGCATTGTCCTCATAGAGAAACTCGAAGGTGCCAGCGCCGCGGTAACCCATATCGAGGCAGGCCTTGACGCAGGCCGCGCCAATTTCGTCGCGCAACGCTTGGTCGATGCCCGGAGCAGGCGCCTCTTCGATCACTTTCTGGTGTCGACGCTGCAGAGAACAGTCGCGATCGCCAAGGTGGATGGCGTTGCCCTGCCCGTCGGCCAAAATCTGGATCTCGACATGACGCGGACGCTGCAGAAACTTCTCCATATACACAACCGGTGAACCAAATGCGGCTTGTGCCTCAGACTGGGTGACCTGAATAGACGAGAGCAGCACTTCCTCGTTGTGGACGACGCGCATGCCGCGACCACCGCCGCCAGCCGCTGCCTTCACAATAACCGGAAAGCCGATACCGCGGGCGATACGCAGCATCTCGTCGGGATCATCGGGTAATGCGCCATCGGAACCCGGCACCGTGGGTACCCCGGTGCGCTGCATTTGCTGCTTGGCCGATACCTTGTCGCCCATCAAGCGGATCGTGTCCGCGGTGGGACCAATAAATTTGAAACCACTCTTCTCGACCTGCTCTGCAAAATCGGCGTTTTCAGAGAGAAAACCGTAGCCCGGATGAATGCCGTCGGCGTTGGTCAGCTCAGCGGCGCTAATAATAGAGGGAACGTCGAGGTAACTTTGGGCGGAAGGCGGCGGGCCAATGCAGACGGACTCGTCGGCAAGGCGCACATGCTTCAGCTCGCGATCTGCCGTGGAATGCACCGCAACGGTTCGGATACCCAACTCTTTGCAGGCGCGCAGCACACGGAGTGCGATTTCACCACGGTTGGCGATGAGTACTTTTTCAAGCATGGGAGATGTCCTTTTTGGGGTAACTCACCCGCGCTTCAGGAAATAGAAATCAGTGGCTGATCGAATTCAACCGCCTGGCCATTCTCGACATGAATCGCCGTGACTGTGCCCGCGCGATCAGCTTCAATTTGATTCATCATCTTCATCGCCTCGACGATGCACAGTACATCACCGACGCGCACGGTCTGACCCACCTCGACAAATGCGGCTACATCAGGGCCAGGCGCCCGATAGAAAGTACCGACCATCGGCGAGAGCACGGCATTGTCGGTGGCGGGTGCCGGCGGCGCGCTCTCTTGCGCGGGGGCTTCAGGCGCAGACGCGGAAGCCACAGGGGCCGGCGCTGCAACCGGTGCTGCCGGCGGCGCATAAGCCATTGGCGCGGGTGCCGTGCCCTGACGACTGATACGAACAGACTCCTCGCCTTCCTTAATCTCGATCTCTCCGATATTGGATTCCTCCAACAGTTCGATGAGTTTTTTGACTTTGCGAATATCCATGTCTATTCCTCTAATGCGTCGTGGAATGCGTATCAAGTGACTGCAGCACTGCGGCGAGTGCGCAGTCGTAACCAAAACTGCCCAAGCCGGATATGACCGCCTCAGCAATATCCGACAGATAACTGTGATGCCGGAAGGGCTCACGGGCGTACACGTTGGAGATGTGTACTTCGATAAACGGGATGGCAACCGCTGCCAGGGCATCACGCAGAGCAACACTGGTGTGGGTGTAAGCTGCGGGATTAATGATGATGAACTGGGTACCGTCTTCCCGAGCCTGATGAATCGCCTCCACCAGTTCCTGCTCGCCGTTACTCTGCAGGCAAGTCAAAGTTGCGCCGGCGCGCTCCGCCTCTGCTTGCAGACGGTGGTTAATCTCATCCAAGGTTTCAGACCCGTAGATCTCTGGCTCGCGGGAACCAAGCAGATTCAGATTGGGACCATGTAGTACCAGTATTGCCGCCATGGGCCAGAACACCAAAGTTCGATGCGGGGTGGGGAGTGTGTCCTAGATCGGGGAGTGAGTCTACTTTTTCTCGTTTTTATTACATTTTTACCGACGTTACCGGCATTATCGCCACATATTAGTCATCTATTGGACGGCCAACGGGGCTGTGCGGTGCCAGGGCGGCCTCGGGCGTGGCCGTTACACAGTCTCTACGCTCACCTTTTTGGTGCAAAGGTCGGTTGCGCGAATTCGGATGGTGGGGATTCGGTTGAAGCAAATTCAGTGGATTTACAGGCATCAAATTCACCTGGTCCGCATTCATTAAGACGCGCTCAAACCACCCTCTCTCGCGCGCTCCGGGGCGAGTGCTCATGGTAAACCGTTCGACCTATCAGAGCATAAGCCGCAGGCTCCGTCGCGCAGAGCTGTCTCGTTAACGTATTAACGGGAAACCAATCGAGCACAAAGACGCGCCGTAAAATCCGGGTAGATCACCAACGCTGGTTAAAAATTCGCCACCATGGCTTTCAGATCTGTATCGCCTCCTTTACACTCACCCGCTCGCGATTGAGCCCTTTCCCGATGCATATTGACGGCCTCGAGCCCTCTAATCCCGTGTTCCTCGCTCCTATGGCGGGTGTCACCGATCTTCCCGTGCGCGAACTCGCCGTTGAGTTCGGGGCCGGCTTGGCGGTGGGCGAAATGCAATCGGCTGATCTAAGCCTCGCCACGTCAAAAAAGACCCAACTACGACAGCAACACACCGCGCGTGCGGGTTTGCGCGCGGTACAAATCGTGGGCTATGACCCGATGCAACTGGCATCCGCCGCGCGCTACCAGGCTGATCTCGGCGCCGAGATCATCGACATCAACATGGGCTGTCCGGCCAAAAAAGTCTGTCGCAAGGCAGCCGGGTCGGCGCTGCTCGCCGATGAGTCACTCGTTGCCCGCATTCTCGAGGCGGTGGTGCAAGCCGTTAACGTGCCCGTTACGCTGAAGATCCGCACCGGGACCGACCCCGCTAACCGCAATGGCGTTAGCATCGCGCGCATCGCGGAGGGATCGGGCATACAGCGTGTCACCGTACACGGTCGCACCCGGGCTGATCGCTTCAAGGGCGCTGCGGAATACGACACCATTGCGCAGATTGTTGACGCGGTGTCGATCCCCGTTATCGCAAACGGCGATATTGATTCTGCCAGTAAAGCCCGAGCTGTCCTCGCGCATACCGGTGCAGCGGGGGTGATGATCGGGCGCGCCGCCCAGGGGCAGCTCTGGTTACCGGGCGCCATCGCGACCGCGTTGGCAGCGGGCGACGCGGAGGCAACGGCGCCGTCGCTGGCGCAACAATTTGCGCTCCAATCGCACCTGCTTTATCGCCTGAGAGACTTTCACGGCGAATATTCAGGGGTTCGCATTGCCCGCAAACATCAGGCCTGGTTTCTGGAGTCCCTGGTGCGCCAGAGCGCGCTAGGTGCCGCGATTGCGCTGGATTACCGACGGATATTCAACACCCTTGAGTCGGCTGCGCGGCAAGTGCGCCATCACCGTGCACTGGGCGAATACATGCTTGCGGAAAGGGTATCACTGGCAGCATGACATCGACCAAATCCAAAACCCCGACAAAAAAAACACGCGGGTCATCTGCCGGGCCACCGCCGCTTCGTGACAGCGCCGCAGAGGCCGTCGCCCACTTTCTTTCCACATTGGATGGAGAAACCTGTAGCGATCTCTACGACATGGTATTGCATCAGGTAGAAGAGCCCCTGCTGCGCGCTGTGATGGACTACACCCAGCAGAACCAGAGCCACGCGTCTGCCATGCTCGGTTTGAATCGTGGAACGCTTCGCAAAAAATTACGGCAGTACGGCCTGTTAACCGAGCCGGCACCCGCCAAGCGAAAGCGAGGTGCACGTCCTGCCGATAAACCTCGCCAACAACGCCCCAGCAAACGGAGAACCTAGCGCATGAGCGAAGCCGGACTTGCCCCCATCAGGCGCGCCCTGATCAGTGTTTCGGATAAATCCGGCATCGTCGACTTTGCTCGGGCGCTCGCCGAACAAGGCGTTGAATTGCTCTCAACTGGGGGCACCTGTCGTTTGCTACGCGAGGAAGGGCTGAGCGTTGTCGAGGTGTCGGACCACACCGGATTTCCCGAAATGATGGATGGCCGGGTCAAGACGCTGCACCCGAAAATTCACGGCGGCATATTGGGCCGGCGCGGCACCGATGATGCCATTATGACCGAGCACGGTATCCCCCCCATCGATCTCGTAGTCGTCAACCTCTACCCCTTCGAAGCCACTGTGGCCAAGCCGGATTGTTCCATGGAAGACGCCGTGGAAAATATCGACATTGGCGGCCCGACCATGGTGCGCGCAGCGGCAAAAAACCATCGCGATGTCACCATTGTGGTGTCGGCCGACGACTATCCGCGCATCCTCGAAGAACTGGTGGCACACGGTGGGCACACCACGTTCGCGCTACGATTTGATCTCGCGATTCGCGCTTACGAACACACGGCAGCCTACGACGGCATGATCGCCAACCACTTTGGTTCCCTGACCGAGGGCGGCTCACTGCGTTACCCACGCACCTTTAATCTGCAGTTTCAAAAAGTGCAGGAAATGCGCTACGGCGAGAACCCCCACCAAAGTGCGGCCTTTTACCGCGAGGCCCGACAACAAGAAGTGGGCATCAGCGCGGCGGAGCAACTCCAGGGGAAAGCGCTCTCTTACAATAATGTGGCCGACACTGACGCTGCACTCGAGTGTGTCAAAACCTTTAGCGAGCCTGCTTGCGTGATTGTGAAACACGCCAACCCCTGCGGCGTTGCCATCAGCGCGGATTTGCTAACAGCCTATGACCTCGCCTTTCACACCGATACCGAATCTGCCTTTGGCGGCATCATCGCCTTTAACCGAACCCTCGACGGCGATACTGCCGCGGCGATCGTGGAGCGACAGTTTGTCGAGGTGATTATTGCGCCTGAAATATCGGCGGAAGCGATTGCTGCGGTATCGAGCAAGGAAAACGTGCGCCTACTGCGCACCGGGCAGTGGTCCGCACCCAGCGCCGCGCGGGATTTCAAGCGAGTAAACGGCGGATTGCTGGTGCAGGATCGGGATGACGACATGGTTAAGCGCGAGGATCTCCGGGTGGTGAGCCAACGCGCGCCTTCTGAGGCGGAGTGGGCAGACCTCTTGTTTGCCTGGAAGGTCGCCAAGTTCGTCAAGAGTAATGCCATCGTCTATGCCTGCAATCAACGCACCATCGGTGTGGGTGCAGGTCAGATGTCGCGCGTTAATTCGGCGCGCATTGCGGCGATCAAAGCGGAGCATGCCGGGCTGGAGGTCAAGGGTGCAGTGATGGCATCAGACGCGTTCTTTCCCTTTCGAGATGGCATCGACAACGCCGCCGAGCGGGGGGTTGCCGCGGTGATTCAACCGGGGGGCTCCATGCGCGACGAGGAGGTGATTGCCGCAGCAGACGAAGCGGGAATGGCCATGGTCTTTACCGGCATGCGCCATTTTCGGCATTGAGGGCCCAGCGATGAACATATTGGTTGTCGGTGGTGGAGGTCGAGAGCACGCCCTCGCCTGGAAACTCTCCCAGCCCGACTACGTGCGGCGGGTCTATGTGGCGCCCGGGAACGCGGGCACCGCAGCGGAAGCCAAGCTCGAAAACATCGACATTGACCCGCTCGACACCGAGGTTCTCGCCGACTTTGCAGAAGCGCAGGGGTGTGCGCTCACCGTGATCGGGCCGGAGGCGCCGCTGGTTGCGGGAGTGGTTGATCACTTTAGCGCCCGGGGCCTCGCCTGCTTTGGTCCCAGCGCGGGAGCCGCGCAGCTGGAGGGGAGCAAAGCCTTCACCAAAGATTTTCTGGCACGACACCAGATCCCTACCGCGTCCTACGCGGTGTTTACCGAGATAGAAGCCGCCCTCGCCTACGTGCGCGAGCAAGGCGCACCCATTGTGATCAAAGCCGACGGGCTGGCGGCGGGCAAAGGCGTGATCGTGGCCATGACCCTCGAGGAAGCCGAAACCGCGGTGCGGGATATGCTCGCGGACAACAAGTTTGGCGATGCCGGTGCCCGGGTCGTGGTCGAGGGTTTTCTGGAGGGCGAGGAAGCCAGTTTTATCGTCATGGTGGATGGCACCCACGTACTCCCCATGGCGACGTCGCAGGACCATAAACGCATTGGCGAGGGTGATACTGGCCCCAATACCGGCGGCATGGGCGCCTACTCCCCTGCCCCGGTGGTTACCGATAGCGTGCACGACAAGGTCATGGCGCAGGTGATTTTGCCTACGGTGCAGGGGATGGCCGCCGAGGGAAATCCCTACACGGGTTTTCTCTACGCGGGCCTCATGATCGATGGCGACGGCAATCCCTCCGTGATCGAATACAACTGCCGTTTTGGCGACCCCGAGACCCAACCCATCATGCACCGGTTGCAGAGTGATCTGGTTGCCCTGTGTCAGGCGGCCCTCGCAGGCCGACTCGATGACACCAACGCGCAATGGGATCCGCGCCCGGCAGTGGGGGTGGTTCTCGCCGCAGGTGGCTACCCCGGCGACTATGAAAAGGGACACCCGATCTCCGGCCTCGACGTTAACTGGCCCAAGACCACCAAAGTCTTTCACGCCGGAACCCGGACAGCGGGCCCAGCGACGGTCACCGATGGTGGGCGGGTGTTATGTGTCAGTGCCTTGGGAGACTCCATTGCCCACGCCATTGCCAATGCCTATGCAGGGGTCGATCAGATCAACTGGCAAGATATGACCTACCGCCGCGATATTGGTTGGCGGGCCATAGACCGTTAAGCTTGGACCATGAGTGACGTAACGACCTCCGCATCCCGACGCACCCTAAGTGGCATTGACCGCTTGCTGAGCACCGTGGATCAGCGCCTGCGAGAGTTGACCGCGCGATCAACATCCAGCACCCAGGGCCCGTCTCGCGCCTCGCCCGCAGCAGGGCATAAGGAGCCGCCCCTCAGCGCGCAAGAGCGCGAACACGCGGGTGGCTTGATGCGGGTTAATCACACCGGCGAGGTCTGCGCCCAGGCGCTCTATCAGGGCCAGGCACTCGTTGCGCGCTCGGAGGCAACCCGGGAAAAACTGATCTCCGCCGCGCAGGAAGAGGCTGACCATCTGGCTTGGTGCGAGGCGCGCCTGAACGAACTGGAAACAGCACCCAGTCGGTTGAATCCGCTCTTTTATGCGGCGTCCTTCGCGCTGGGGGCGGCGACCGCGCTGGCAGGAGACAGGGTCAGTTTGGGATTCGTGCACGCCACCGAAGAACGGGTTGCCAGCCATCTTAGAGCCCACCTCAAGGCCCTACCCGGTGAAGATCGAAAATCCCAGCTGATCTTGCAGCAAATGCTCACGGATGAAGAGCGCCATGGAGAAGAGGCGCTCTCCCATGGGGGGCAGGAATTTCCCCGCCCGGTGAAGGATGTGATGAGTCTTGCCAGCAAGCTCATGACCCGCACCACTTACTGGGTCTGAGCATCTCCCTCAGGACCCGCGGCTTCCTCAATCGCATAGCTGTGTGACACAGTCACGCCCGCCTGGGTGAACATGATCGAGGCGGAGCAGTATTTTTCGGCAGACAACTCCACCGCACGCTTCACCTGCGCCTCCCGCAGGCCAAACCCGGACACCACAAAATGAAGCCGCATCTCGGTAAAGACCGCCGGTACCGCATCCGCCCGCTCGGCATGGAGCTCAACCCGGCAGTCAGTAATGTGCTGCCGGGACTTCTTGAGCATGCTGACCACGTCATAGAGCGCGCAGCCACCGGTGCCCAGCAATAACATCTCCATCGGTCGCAGCGATTGGTTACGCCCGCCGAGATCCTCTGGGCCATCCATTACCACCGCATGACCCGACCCGGACTCGCCGACAAACATCGCGCCATCGACCCACTTAACGGTGCCCTGCATCTTTTACTCACTCCTATCCATTTTCTGTCGCCCGCTAAGCGGCAAACAGTCGCTTCAGTTCAGAACCCGGGTCCTTGGCGCGCATAAAGGCCTCGCCGATCAAAAACGACTGCACACCTCGCGCACGCATCCTGGCAACCTGCTCGGGAGTGCTAAAACCGCTCTCGGTTACCACTTGTACCCCGGCCGGGATCCGCGCCAGAAGATCGAGGGTGGTATCGAGGGAGGTCTCAAAAGTATGCAGGTTACGATTGTTGATACCGATCATATCCGCACCCAGTGTGAGCGCCTCATCGAGCTCAACTGAATCGTGAACTTCGATCAAGGCATCCAAGCCCGCCTCCATGGCGCAGTCATAAAGCGAGCGTAAAACCGGCAAGTCGAGGCACGCCACGATCAGCAGAATCGCGTCTGCACCGAGCGCCCGCGCTTCCCAGATTTGATAAGGATCGAGGGTAAAGTCCTTCCTGAGCACCGGCAGTGCGCAGGCAGCGCGCGCCTCCTGTAGGTAAGCGTCTGCCCCCTGAAAGAAATCGATGTCGGTCAGCACCGAGAGACAGGCAGCGCCACCTTGTTCATAACTCGCGGCGATTTCGGCCGGGTGAAAATCCTCTCGTATCACCCCTTTACTGGGACTCGCCTTTTTAACCTCGGCAATCACCGCGGGCTCTCCCGCCGCTACCTGATCTGCCAGCGCCCGCCGAAAGCCGCGACAGGGCGGCATCGCCACCGCCGCTCGCTGGAGTTCCTCGAGAGGGCGATAGTGCCGCCTTAAAGCCACCTCCTCTTGCTTGCGATCAAAGATCGTCTTCAACACCGTGGGAGTGGTGAGCTTGGTACTCATGCTTTTGCTCCCGATGCCTGACCCAGCTGCTGGGTAAGGGCGACAAAAGCCTCCAGCTTCGCGAGCGCCGCTCCTGACGAGATTGCGGCCTCGGCGGCAATCATGCCCTCGCTCAAGGTCGCGGCTTTGCCCGATACGTAAATACCAGCCCCCGCGTTCAGGGTAATGATGGAGCGGGCTTTGGCGGGAGCTGAATCCGGCTCGCCGCCCAGCGCGGCGCGAATCAGTGTCGCTGACTCCGCCGCCGTCGACACCTGAAGCCCATCGAGGGACGCGTGGGCGTGGCCGTAATCTTCGGGCATGATCTCGATCGGGTGAATCGCACCCTCCTTCAATTCGTATCCACGGGTAGGCGCGACAATCGAAATTTCGTCGAGACCATCGTCGCTGTGCAGCACCAGTGCATGGATGCTGCCCAGTTCGCGCAACACCTGGGCCAGCGGTTCGCAGAGCGCTGCATCGTAGACACCCAGCACCTGGCGCTGAACAGACGCCGGGTTGGTCAGCGGCCCCAGCACATTGAACAGGGTGCGCATGGCGAGCTCTCGACGCGGCCCGATCGCGTGTTTCATAGCACTGTGATGTGCAGGCGCAAAGAGAAATCCAACGCCAGTCGAGGCCACACACTCCGCAATCTGTTCGGGCGTCAGTTCCAAACAGACCCCCAGCGCATCCAATACATCAGAAGAGCCACTGCTGCTCGACACCGACCGGTTACCGTGTTTTGCCACCGCAGCGCCGGCCGCAGCCGCGACAAAGGTCGCCGCGGTAGATACGTTAAACAGGTTGGCGCCGTCCCCCCCCGTACCTACCAGATCGATCAGGTTTGGCGTGGTTACGGCCACTGGCGTGGCCAATTCCCGCATCACCTCGGCGGCGCCGGTGATTTCCTCGATCGATTCGCCCTTCATTCTGAGGGCCACCAATAGGGCACCGATCTGCGCGGGGGTAGCGTCACCGCTCATCACCTGTGTCATGACGTCGCGCATCGCCGCTTTAGAGAGCGAGAAGCCGTTAACGAGCTCGTTGAGCGCCGTGGCCATGGATATCGATTGCTGACTGCTACTATTCATAGGGCATCATATTGCGAAAGTCATGGTGCAACGCGTATTGCGCGCTTTACACATGGAATGCGCAGCGTCTCCTCAGGCACACCGTGCCAGAAATCGTTCCAGCAAGGCATGGCCATGCTCGGACAGAATGGATTCCGGGTGGAACTGTACGCCCTCGACATCGAGCTCGCGATGACGCAGTCCCATAATCGCCTCACGCTCACCGGATTCGTAGGCGGTCCAGGCAGTCACCTCGAGGCAATCGGGCAAGGTGCCCGCATCAACCACCAGACTGTGATACCGCGTGGCGGTAAAAGGGCTGGGCAGATCAGTAAACACGCCCACTCCGTTGTGGTGAATCGGACTGGTTTTACCGTGCATCACTTGCTGCGCCCGCACAATCTTTCCACCGAAGACCGCGCCGATACTTTGCAGGCCCAAGCAAATGCCCAGGATGGGTAGCTTGCCTGCGAAATGCCGAATGACTTCCATTGAGATACCGGCTTCGGTGGGTGAACAGGGGCCGGGGGAAATGCAAATTCCGCGAGGGGCCTTTGCCTCAATCTCCGCCACCGAGATGGCGTCGTTGCGTTGCACGTCAACATCGGCACCCAACTCCCACAGGTACTGGACCACGTTCCAGGTAAACGAGTCGTAGTTGTCGACCATCAGTATCATCGATTGCTCTTCAAACAGGTCTGCCACTGGGTAGCCATATAGGTTGCTCTCTGGCGGCGAGGACCCTTAGCCCTGAATACCATTGACGCGGATCTGTTTCTGTCTTCACGAGACGCGCTTGCCCGACTCAGCGGCCGGAGAAAGCGCGGCATTGTGCCACAGTCTGCAAACGCGGACAAAAATTCGAAAAAATTCGAAAAATGTCATCAAAATTCATCAAAATATCGTAATTGCATCTATTTGCCTCTAAATTCATTCATTTCAGCGCTCAACCCAATACGCTAACCACGGCGGTGGGGAGCATATCGCGACGCAACGTGCCGACGTAGCCGGCGCTTGAACAGGAAGCGCCCTTAAAATCCCGCTCGAAAGCAGCCTGGGCCTACCCCCTGCTCGGCAGTCTGTTGGCATTATTGCCAATTCACGCCCGCCGATGCTTGGTTTGCGGAATAAGAGCGCGTGAACGCGCGTCAATAAGGTATGGATGCACTGGTGCGCGCATTGCCTCGGTGTTATGTTGACAGGCTTTTTGGACTTTAGACTCACAGCACCGTGCGTAACATACTCCGACAACTCGCCCTGATACCGCTGGCACTGGCTGCGCAGATCGCGCCGGCGGACACAATATTCGAGTTTGGCGGCCACACCTACAAGATCATTGCGACATCCGCCACTTGGGAAGAGGCCTCCGCGGCTGCAGCCGAGATGCAGCTCGCGGGTCAGCAGGGCTACTTGGCCCGCATCAATTCGGCCCGCGAAAACACCGCAATTCTGGACGCTGTGATGGCGCACCTTTCTGAAGCGCAGCTCGCCGCAAGCCTCGCAGCAGACGGGTCCGACACACCTTTTATCTGGTTAGGAGGATCCGATAAAGCCCAGGAAGGCCAGTGGGTGTGGTCTGATAACGGCGATCAGTTCTGGGAAGGCGACTTTAACGGCAACCCCGTGGGCGGCTTGTTCACCAACTGGGGCGTGCAGCCCGACAGCGCCACTGGAGACGAGGACGCCCTTGCCATGGGACTGGGCGATTGGCCTGAACCTTTTTACGACCTAGGTGCTGCAGGGCAGTGGAACGACCTCGATGGCAATACTCCGCTCGCTTACGTTGTTGAATTCAGCGCTGTAACCGACCTGCGACTGGCGATCGAAGAACCCAGTGCGGGAGGTATGCACTCCGGCATTGGCATGGTCCGTGGCTGGGCGGTGTCAAGCAATCCGATTGAGCGCGTTGAAGTATTCGTTGATGATGAATATCGCTTCGATATTCCTTATGGCGGTCTCAGACGCGACGTAGGCAATCTGTTTCAAAACATCGAAAACGCCGACAATTCGGGGTACGCCTCGGCCGTTAACTTTAATGGGCTCGGCAAAGGCGATCACACTCTGCGCGTGAGAGTCACAGATACTTTTGGATCGGTAACCGAGCGTGACGTGGAGTTTGGCGTGACCCGTTTTCAGAAAGGATTTATTAGCGCAGATGACACCATTGAACTGGGATGGGCTGGCATATCAGGCTTGGGTAAAAGCCTGACAATCCGCGGCGCGGTAATTGACGGCGAGTACTACGACATATCGC
>Ga0181597_10000765_pt1 | contig 36178 bp, 19 predicted proteins | sample 041ome_5_FD_148647 | JGI IMG/M metagenome (GOLD analysis project Ga0181597, IMG submission 148647) | Coastal salt marsh microbial communities from the Groves Creek Marsh, Skidaway Island, Georgia - 041403US metaG (spades assembly) | ecosystem: Environmental > Aquatic > Marine > Intertidal zone...
TTTAGTCAATCCAACGAACGACGCGTTCGCGCCGTTTATAGACCCGCCCACGTTTGCCATGGACCCGTTGACGACGCCTAAAACCATCTCCCGTAAATTCCAATCGCGCGAACGCGAACGCGAATCATCGTTAAAACCGGTCGTGAACCGCAAATCACCCAAGCACCACACGGTGCTCGAATCCACTTGTAACCCGTACACTTCGTACGTCTCCCCGTACGGGCTCGGCCGAATATCATTTTGCGTCACAAACCCCCAATTTTCGCTCCCATTCCCACCTTGAATGGTTATAAACGGAGACCCGGTATCCACCACGCCTCTCACGCTCGCGTCGCCGATGTAATAATCCAACACGAAAGACGCGCCGTCGTACGTCATCGGTATCTCTATTACGGATTCATTACTATTACTATTATTACTATTATTATTATTCGTATCATCAACATCATTATTACTCCTTTCATCGACTTCTGGTTGTAACGCGTATAACCTTTGCGTTTCCAACAGTCTCTTCCTCGCGTTGATTTCGTATTTGTAATACGTATTATTATTAGTAATACTGTTGTTGCTCGATATTGAATACATATCTTCTTCTTCTCCATTACGAGCAAAGCTTTTCTTTGTGAACAACATCGAAGATGATTGTAAAGCCAGCACGATGTCTCTTCTCCTCCTTTTGATGGTTTTGGTGGTTTTGTTGGTGCTTCTCGTCGCGTCCAAGTCGTCATCAACTTCTTCTTTAGCTTCTTCTTCATCATCATCTTCACCTTCTATCCGAGGAGGAGCGTTTCGAAGCGCTTCGCATCTTCTTCTTCTGCTCGAAGAAGAAGAAGAAAAACGACACATTTTCAAACGACCACAAAGTTTTAATTTTGGTGGTCGTGAAGATGACGACGACGATGAAGCCACGACGACGACGGATTGTGAGGAGTGCCCTTCAATCGCCGCCGCTGATGCAACAACACAGCGCATGCTTGAAATTTTTTAACGAACAGAAGAAGAAGCAACAGAAGAGAGAAGAATTTTTATTTTTCATGCAACTGTTTTTTCGTCACACAAAATTCGTCATTTCTTACATCTAACAAACAAAGCACAAAGGGAACGAGTAAAAGCACAACGAGAGAGTCATCACAGTTTTTAAAAGCGACGAGGATGACGACTTTTGGATGCTGCTACCGGTGCGCGCCATCGTCACCATCGTCGTCGTCGTTGAGAAGAAGAAGTAACAGAAGAAGAGGAAGAAGAAAAAGTAATACCATCATCGGAGTGGAGAGTAAATTCACGTTCCTCCCATCGTCTGCGGAAAGTTTCGCCAATACGAACGCGATAAGCGACACGACGACGTTTCTGGACGTGGCGAGAGCGTGCGCGAGACGCTTACGTTTGGCGAAAGAGTTACACCCGAGCGGTAAAGACGCGCAAATTATAGTCGGAATAGCCGGGCCACCGGGTGGTGGGAAAAGCACGCTCGCGAAACAAGTGTGCAGACAGTTTCGAAAACTCGAAAGAAGGAAGAGTGCGAATACCGCGAGCAGCGGCGGCGGCGACAGAGGAGGAGGAGTAAACGAGGAGTTAGAAGAGGACGAGAACGAGGAGAATGAAAACGAACAGAATACTAATAATAATAATAGTAATAACAACGAGAGCGCGGCGTATGACATAGCGATTGTCCCGATGGACGGCTATCACTATTACCGAAGCCAACTGGAAAAGATGGACAACCCGCAACACGCGTTGGCGAAGCGAGGCGCGCCGTTTACTTTTGACAGCGAAAGGTTCGTGAACGATATCGTGAACTTACGGAAAACCGGGAGCGGTTCTTTCCCCAGTTTCGATCACGGGAAAGGCGATCCGGTGGAAAACGACATTCTCGTGGAATACAAGAGACATAAGATTATTTTAGTGGAAGGGAACTATTTATTTCTTCCCGAGCAGCCGTGGTCGAGACTTTTAGACGAGACGTGTTTCGACGAGGCGTGGTACGTCAACTGTCCGGTGGACGAGGCGACGAAAAGGGTCATCGATAGACACGTTCGAACTGGAAAGACGAAAGAAACCGCAGAGTTGAGAGCGTATTCGAACGACTTGGTAAATGCAAAGTTAGTAGACGCGAATAAACGGTTCGCAGATGTGATGATACCGAACGCGAAAAGGTTTTCTTGAAATAGCAAAGAATTCTTGATACTAACAATAATAATATATTCAATACTTCATCAAACTGCATAGACTTTACCACGGTCACTCAAACTAACTCTCTTCTAAAAAACTGTCAATAGTCATGTATTTCGAAAACAAAAGCGAGCCTCGTCCTTTGACAACCTCTTTACCTTTCGGTAAGGTTGAACTTTCGTCTTCGGCGGCGCCGTCGAATTCAAAGCCTCGAGAGGTGAACCACTCCGCCGTTCTCGTCGTCAATAAAAACAAGCGTTCGCACCCTTTCTCCGAGGCGTGCTCTTCCAAATACGATAACAAAGCGTCGCCTCTGCCTTCTCGTCTGTATTCTCTCGCGACGGCAAAGGAACCAATTTCGTAACTTTTCCCGTTTTCGTATTCCGTTAAGGACGCGCACGCGATGATGTTGCCGTCGCGTTCGGTCACAAAGAAGGAAACTCTTTCGTTCATCACCGAACGTCTCAATTCTTCTTCCGTGCGATACACGACAATGCCAGCATCCGCCAAAGGTTGTAACATGTCGTGAATGCCAATGCAGTCGTAAATTGTAGCTTTTCTCGTGCCTTCGTATCGATCACCAGCAACCATGGTTCCTTCGCCGTCGGACGTGAACAATTCCATCAAGAGACTTCCGCTCTTGTTCGGATCCACCATGTGAACTCGCTTCACGCCGCAGTGGCACGCAAACGTCGCCGCACACATTTCAATCGGGCACGACGGCACGCGCCACTCGTAGTCCATCTCTTGCGCGCGCATCCACGAGTTTACTTGAATATTTTCCCCGCTCGATGTAAACGGGTTCTTTGTATTCGTAGACGCGCCGCCGTTTCCGGGGACATCAGATGACCCGTTACTCGCGTATCCACTTCGCAACCACGCATACGCGCGATGGTTTTCCACCAGATCTTCGTATTCAGTACCTTTGGCAAAATTTTTCATCCACTTCTTCGCATCCGAGAGCGTGAAATAACTCTTCACTTTCCCGTTTGTCGTTTCATCTCGAGGTAAATACCCGTCTTCAGGTAAAACGATTAATTTATCCGCGTTGAGTTCTATGGCCGCAGCGACTGCGATATCTCTCGACACGCAATTAAAAACCTCTCCCGCGGCGTTAAAGCCTAAACTCGAGAGTAGCACCACGTCGCCTTGCTCTAAAGTTTCCAAAATTGACGTCTTGTCAATTTTCACGACTTCCCCGGTTAACCCGTAATCGACGCCATCGACGACTCCGCGTCTTCGAGCGTACACGTAATTCCCGCTCGTCGCGACTGGAAAGTTTCGTCCGTTGTTTTTGATATCTCTGATGTTCTCTTTTCTGCCGCCACTGTTGTTCCCATCCCCACTAAACCCACCGGTATCCGAATAATGGTCGCCGTGTTTCCTCGTCAATCTCACATCCGGTCCTCGCGTTAACTGCGCCTGGACCGCGATGTTGTTTCTCCCGCACGCCTCCATCGCCGCTTCCAACGAAAACTCGTCCGTAATTCTTCTCGTCGCTCCAAACTTGCTCACCGAAAACTTTGGCTTCTCTCCTTTCAGTGCAGTCAAATCCGATATTTGCGAGTCCGAACCTAACACTAACACTAACTTCACCCCTAATTCTCTCAAGATTATGATATCTTGCATGACGGATTTAAACACGTTCGACTTTTTGTCTCTCATCACGTTTCCGGGGATGTGAATCACAAACACGGATGATTTGTGCATGGTGATGTACGGTAAAGCCGTGCGGAAAAAGTTCACGAACTGGTCTTTGTTGGACAACGCAGGAGTTGTTGTTGCTAAATTCATCCCCGTCGCCGTCGTTTTTTCTGAATTGGAGGAATTGCTGCTTGTTGAAGCAGACGTGCTCGCGTCCGCTTCGGACTGCGCTCTGGTCAGGAAGCGATGATTGCGACGAAAACGAGGACGGGGATGAAGTGATGGTGATGATGATGATACTGCATTCATCATCATCGTCATCATCATCACCATCTTAATACTACTATTCTAGACTACGAGTAATAATAATTATCTCCTTTCGCTTTTGGTGTGTTGAAATAAAAAAATAATGAGGAATTTTGATCGAACCAAAAACTACGTAATAGTACTACCAGATTTGCACTCGAACGCGGCGACTTTAAACCTATCGCAGATCTCGTAGGAGCGCAGAAGAAGAAGAAACGCTCTCATCATCATCATTTTCGTTTTCTTCTTCTTCTTTATTAGTATCCCTCCCGCGAGAACGGAGGATCAAAAATATGTTCCAGCCTCTTTGGCGTAACTCTTTTACAAACTTTGCCGAGCGAAACTTTGCCGAGCGTATACACGAAGATACGAGTTTCAAAAGTCGTCTGTTTTCATCGCTCGTCTTCTTGCTTTTGGTTTTATCGTGCCACTGAAGCATGCAGGAGGAAACTCGCAACCAATAGTTTTGGTCGAAACGATACGTTCGAAGCACGTCGCTTCGAGAGAGCAATTCGAGCGCCGATTCGAGGTCGTTGTTCGCACCTAAACACGCTAAAGCGACGTTGTAAGCGTTTGCCGCGGCTATTTGTTCATCGTTAATGATGTTGTTCGTTCGATCGGTAGAAGTGGACGTAGACGCGAGACGTGCTAATCCAATTGCTTTGGATGTTTCGTACGCGCCATTTCGAAGGAGCACGGCGGGAATATCGTCGTAAAAAAAGTTTGCGTTCTGCTGCGTCCGCGATGGTGTTGTTGTTGTTGTTGTTACATCTACTGAATCCTGTTCAAAATTTTCTTGCTCGTGTTCTTGTTTATGCGCATTAGCAAAGGATTTCTCGCGCTTCTTTTTCTCCAGTCGTTTCTTTGAAATCTCTTCCGCGCACTTGCCCTCGAGCGTTTTTGTCTCTTCTTCGATACCGTCATCCTCCTCAACCTCTACCGCGGACGTCGACGATACGATGTCGTCTTCTTCGTCTACTCTCAAACTTAAAACGACCAAAGCGCACAAGTAGTCTCCGTTATTAAACAAGAGTTTTGCGAGGACCAACTCTGCTCTTCTTCTTCTTCTTTTTCTTCTTTTTGTTCTTTTGTTTGATGCTCTTCTTCGCTCGCGCTTTTCTTCTTCTTCTTCTTCTTCTTCTTCTTCTTCCGTCTCATCACAAACACGACGATGATTTTGAGTGAAACAAAGAAAATGTAACCGGTACACGTCTAACGCGGCAAAGGATTTTTCCGCGATTTCTTTCGCGCATCGAAAAACGACGTCTGTACTTTCTCTCTCTTCTTCCTCGTCCAAGTGTTTCCAAACGCACTTTTTCTTCCCCGCTTTATTTTCCTCATCCTCGTCCTCATCATCAACAAAATACAGTTGCGAAGAAGAAGAAGAAGAACCACCACCACGTGATTTTGATGATGATTTAAAAACCATCATCATCATCATCATCCGTTCCAATACCATTCGCACTCTGTCCTCCTCCTCATTTCTACCACCACCAAAACCAAAACCACCACTCGTCGTAGGAGTAAGCGTGGGTGGGTTCATTTTTCTATATCATTTTCGCATCGTCGTCATCATCCTTCTTCTTAAATGGTGTATCTTTTGTCTGCTGTGTCTTTTCTGCTTTTTTTGTTTTCGTTAAAAAAGCTCATCGTGTTCTTTTTCAAGTGCTTTTTTTTCCTCAACTTTTTTTCCTCGCGTGAAATATTTTTTTGCTTCATTTCGCTTCAAACAAAAAAAGCAGACAAAACGAATTAACACACACACACACACAACCATCACATAATAATAATAATAATGGGTGGCGGCGGCGTGAACTCGGAGAACTCGGACGAGGAAGCCTGGGACGCGTTAGAGCGTCGATTGGACGATCCTTCTTCTTCGAATCATCCGACGACGACGACCACTCGTTCTTCCCGTGGTACTGATCATCATCTGAAATCATCGTCGAAAACGATTTCCGACGACGACGAAGGCGGCGGAAAAGGCTTGAAGAAAAAAGAAGAAAGGAGGAGGAAAGGACGCGCCGATGACAGAGAAGACGAGAAGAAAACGACGTCTTCGATAAACGAGCGAGAGTTTAGCGGGGACGATGAGGATGATGATGATGGTCATGGGAGAGGAGGAAAAAAGAGAGCAACTTCAGCTTCTGACGAGAAGAGAGGGAGACGAGGAGGAAGGGAAAGCGAGGAGGATGGGAAACGACTAGACAGAAGAGGTTCGTCTCGAGATCGGTCTCGAGAACGCGAACGCGGTAGTGGTGGTGGTGGAGGAGGGAGCCGAGGGGAGAAAAGGCAGAGACACCGGTCGCGCTCGAGAGATTATCGCGATAACGGCAGACGAGGCGGCGGGAGCGGAAGAGGTCGGGACCGCGAACGCGACGACTCGAGAGATCGAAGTAATAATAAACCGCGAGAAACGTCCGCGGAAAGAGAAGCGAACAGGAGGAGAAAGAAAGAAGAAAGAAGAGCTATGGAAGAGAAACGCGCGTTGGAGAAGATTGATAGAGATACGCGGACGTGTTTCGCGTATAATTTGAGCACGAAGAGCGACGAACGCGATATTTTCAAATTTTTCATGAAAGCCGGGGAGGTCACGGATGTGCGAATTATTTACGATAGAAACAGGCCGATATCGAAAGGAATGGCGTACGTCGAGTTTCAAGATAAATCGTCCATTCCGAAAGCGTTGGAGCTGACCGGGGAGACGTTGAGAGGACAAAAAGTAATGGTGAAACATTCCGAGGCTGAGAAAAACATCGCTTGGGAAGCCGAGCAGGCGGCAAAAGGCGTCACAGGGAAAGGGAAACGAGGAAATGGCGATGGAACGCAACAGAGTGGACCGTGTGCGCTTTTTGTTGCCGGTTTACACGAAGGTTTAGCCGAAGAAGACGTAAAAGCGGTGTTTGAACCGTTTGGCGCGTTGGACGCGATTGAAATTTCCAGAGATGGAAACGGGCAATCGAATGGACACGGAATCGTGCAATATCGCGAGTGGTCGCACGCCATGCTCGCCGTCTCGCAATTAAATGGGTTAGAGCTCGTTGGACAGGCTTTGAAAATATCCGTCGCGGCAGGACAAGGTGGTGCGAAGAATGATAACAAAAATAGAAACAACGATAGAAGCGGCGGTGGCGACGTCGGCGGCGGCGGCGGCGGCGAGGAGGACGATGACGATCGCGTGGGTGGGCAAATGGACGATACCGCGACGTATGCGAAGATGGATGCAGCAAAAAGAGCCGAACTTATGCAGAAATTAGCCGGCGGCGACGCGACAACTATTGGTGCTATCCCGACGGCGACCTTGACGCACAACGCGGTAAAAATCAAAACCAAAGAGGAAGAGAAGAGAGAGTTGATCATGATGACGCAAGGCTTTTTCGGTCCATCATCTCCGATCCCCACGAAGTGCGTGTTGTTAAAGAACTTGTTCGACCCCGCGGAAGAGACAGACGAGGAGTGGTGGTTAGACATCGAAGAAGACGTGAAAGGTGAAGTCTCGAAATACGGGGAGTGCGTGCACGCGCACGTTGATAAAGAGAACCCGTACGGTTTTTGCTATTTGAAATTCGACGACGTCGAAGCGGCAAAGAAAGCTCAGTTTGGCTTGAACAATCGATGGTTTGCGGGCAGATCGATCATATGCGACTTTCAATTCGTGGAGCCGTACAACAAGCACTTTAAACTCTGAAAAAAATAACTTTGTTAAAAGTACCCAGCATTTTACAATGCTCTCCTAACTTTAAAATACAATGCGAGCGCGCGTGTCCCTCTCTCTCTCATCTGCTTCTATTTTCTATTCGTCCTCGTCCTCGTCGCTACTTTCTAAGAAGAACCCGTTTACAAACGTATAGAACGTTTCGTCGAGCGTCTCTTTTTTGCTCTTCTTTGCTGTTTTCATATCTTTTGAACTTTTCTTTGGAGTCGTATCGTCGTCTCCCTCTTCTTCTTCTTCTTCTTCTTCTCCCAACTCGCGTCTTCTTTTCTTCATTTCTTCGTAGTGCTTACTTTCTTCGTGTTTCCTCAAATCGTACCTAGATTTGAAGCAACGAATCGGGTTGCACGATCTACACGCCCACTTTTGCGAGTGGTGTTTGTTTACGTGCCTGTGGAGAGAAGTTCTACTCGTATACGTGCCATCGCACTTATTGCAGAAGAACATTTTCGCCCCGTCGAAGTGCTTGACTTCCATGTGCGTGTTGCGTGAGGCGAACGATTGGAACGCTAAATCGCACTTCAAGCACTTGAACACTTCAGTCGAAGCATCGAGGCTGGATAAGTTCACTGGCGTTGGATCTTCTTTCGTTTTGTTCTCTTTTTTTTTCGTTGCCACCGTCTGTTCTCTTTTTAGCCTCGCCGCGCGTTCGTTCTCGTTCTTCAAATGTTGCTCTTCGCTTTTGAGGTAAAGCGTAAACGCATCCACGACCAACGCAGCCTTCGATTTGATTTCACTCGATGGAATTCGCGAGTCGTCGCCTCTCACGCGCACGAGCTCTTTATTTTTCGCATTTAATTTTGCCATGGACTGTATCACGCGCTTCTCCAAAGTTTCCGAACGCTCCAGGCAGCGCGCTATGATTTTGAAACCTGCCTTCTCGCGTAACTGCTCTTTGGCCTCCTTTTGCTCTACTTTTTCTAATTCATCTTCTTTCTTTCCCACGCTTCCGTTTGGTAACACTTTCTCTCTGCTCTCCTTCACGTATGCTCGCAGCTTTCCCACGCTTTCGTTCAATATCGACACCAAAGATACGCACAAGTCTTCCAACTCCTCCAGCTCAACTGTTTTGTTTCCGGCGTCGTCGTTCTCGCTCTCTTCATCGCCAGCGCCGACGACTACTGACAACAATCTTCTCTCCCATTTCTCGCAAAGTGATCCAATCATTCGTATTCGCTCCGTCGCTGATCTGATTTTCCTCGTCACTTTGTACGCCGCCGTTTGTGTTCGCAGTTTGACTCTCTTTTTATTGCTACTCTTTTTATTGCTATTACTATTATTCTCAGCATTCATCATCGACACCATCATGGAATCGTTTTCTTTTTCGTCTTCATCTTCATCTTCCTCCTCCTCCTCCTCCTCCTCTTCTTCCTTTGCGCCGCTGCCACTTACATCTGCGATCATTTTCTCAATCTCCTCTCGCTTCTCTCGCTTCTTCTCTCGCATCGCGCGCCATCCGTCTTTCGCTTTCTCGAGCCAATTTTTTTCACTTTTGTCATCTTCGTTGTTTTTGTTCTCGTTGTTCACATCTTCTTCACCGGCATCATCAACATCATCTCCGTTTTCCACTTCTTCTTCTTCTTCTTCTTCTTCTTCTCGCATACGAACGCTCACCACTCTCACCGTCGTCGTCGTTCCATCACGCGCCTCTTCTTTCTCTGAAGAAGAAGCAGGAGGAGGAGGAGGACCGAGAGACTCTTCTTCCATCTCTTTCAAAACTTTTCGAACGCGAACAAAAGTGTGATGAGGGAAGGTAAAAAAGAGAGTCGAGAGTCCAACAAAACTTTTTGTTGTTTGTTTGGGCAACAAAAATGAATGAATGAAATCAAGGGCAGATTTGGCAGACGACTGCAAAAATCCCGAACGAAACGTCGTCAGAATATAAACAACAACAACTGAAAAGAAAATGTCTGCGATAACTACTACCGCTACTTTCCAACCGATCTCCCAAAAGATGCGTTTGGGTTCTGCGAGAAGATCCTCCTCTGTCTCCTCCTCTTTCCAACGAGGTCACGCGGCGAAGATTACCGCCGCGCCGATGATGAAGAAGGTGGGTGTGAAATTGTATCGCGTGATATCTTTCTCAACTCTTTTTGAATTTGAAAGAGAGGAGATATTTTTCCCTCGTCGTCTCTTAAAGGGTCCGCGCGCGCCCGGCGCGAGGGTGTGCGCTCCTTTATTTTATTACCCCTCTTGGAACGCGCAGATCTCTCTTCGGGTATCACCGCTTAAACGACGCGTGGTGGTATTTTTTTTTCATCGTGCTCACCTTCTTCTTCTTCTTCTTCTTCTTAACAGAATCAACAACGATCCGCCTCTCGCTCTTTAATCGTTCGCGCGGAGAAGTTTGACACGAAAGAACTCGTGAAAACTGTCTCGGAAAAGTGGGACGACACCGAAAACAAAGGCCAAGTGATCACGTACGTCGCCGGTGCGACGGTCGCGTTGTGGTTGTCCTCCACCGTCGTCGGAGCAATCAACGCCATCCCGTTGTTGCCGAAAATCATGGAGTTGGTCGGTTTGGGATACTCCGCCTGGTTCGTGTACAGATACGTTTTGTTCAAGGAATCGAGAAAGGAGTTGGAACAAACCGTGGACGATTTGTTGACGAAGATTTCTGACATTTAATAACACGTGCAACGCGTTATTATATCGTCATAGAAAGAGGGGGGGAGAGAGAGCGAAGTGAGAGAGAGAGAGATTAAACTCTCGCTCGCTCGCTCGCTCGCTCGCGTTTTCAAAAAGAGAGGGGGTGCTCCAGCAACAACATCACGCAGCTAAAATTTGAGCAAATTTTTTAATATACATGTCCGAATGTCTTGTACTACATAACTAAAAATCTAATTCATCAGCATGAGCGAATCTAAACGCGAGCGCACGGAGGTCAGGATCTCTTTCTTTTCCTTCTTTTTCTCTCTCTTTCTCTCCGCCGTTCTCAATATTTTTTGCTTCAAAGCGCTGCTTTCGTCTTTCCTAGTTTTGGCCAAACCTTCGAGTTCTCTTCGTAGGAGCTTTACCTGCCGCATCAACGTGTGCACTTCGTCGTTTTCATCGTGACGGTGATGATGTTGATGTTGATTCGATGTTACGTTTCGGTTGGAGGCGTCTCCGAATGGATCTAAGCAGTTGTAATCGAAATCTTCATCATCTCCTCTGGAGACGTAACTTTTCGATTCCGGCGAAAACGGATCGTCGTACTCTTCTTCTTCTTCTTCTTGTTCAGAAGTTTGATATGCCCGTGTGCGATGATGGTGATGAGCATGGAACTCGCGTTGATGCATTCTCTCTTCGTATTTTTCAAACTCTCGTCTTTTGTCGCTCGTCATTTCAATCGCATTCGCGAGTTCTCTCAACGCCTCTTCTCTTTTCACCGCGATTTTCTCCAGCTTTATTTTGGCTTTTTCAACCATCGTCGCGCACTTCATACCCAAAGCATCTATTTTCTTTTTCTGCTCGTCCAAAGCTTTCGTAAAACCTAATCCAGTGTTTGCTGTCATATCGAAAGTTTCCTCAACGGAGCGCGCGATCGTTTTCACCGCCTCTTTCACTCGCGCTTCCACCATTTTCTCGCACTCGATTTCCAACAATCGAATTTCTTTTCGAACTTCGCGTTCTTTCGATCTCGTTTCTCGTTCGAACCGTTCTATCTTTTCGTTGAACTCTTCTTCGGCTTTTGCTCGTGCTTCGGATACCGCCCGTTCCACCTCCCTTCTATATTTCGAGTATTCTCTCTCGGCGATCTCGTTCTTCTCTCTTTCGTATCTTTCGTACTGCTGTTCCTTTTGATTCTTTTCGTATTGCAAATGGAATTCGTGCTCCTTTTGCGCTCTCTCGAGCTCGTTCTGGTAGTGTTGCTTGTGTACCTCGACCTCTTTTCTGAGCAACGCTTCGTGCGCTTTCAAATTCTCCGCTTGCATTTGATCCCAATCGTTCAATTTTTTATACAAGTTCTTCACGTTTGCCTTCAACGTCTCCCTCTCCGCGGTCATCTTGGATATTTCAAGTTTTGTCTGTTCGTTCTTCATCGCGTGTTCTTTCGCTCTCGCTTCTAAATCTCTCTCTAATTGCGCGCTCCTTTCGCGCTCTTTATGTAATGCGACTTCCATGTCTAAAAATTCAGTCAAAGATATTTCGTTGGCGTTATTGTTGTTGTTCTCGGCTTTGTCGTCTTCCGCGGGGGCGCTCGTCGTCGCTCGATGATTTTCGTTCTCCATCGACGTCCGTTTCCTCTCCTCCTCTTCCTTCTCTCTCTTCAACCTCTCCACTTCGTTCTCCAACCTCTTCATTTCTTTGTTCAACCTTTTCCTCTCTTGTTCCCAGCTTCTTTTCTCGTTCAGCAATTGAACCTGCGTTTCCTTCGCTTCGTTCTTCATCTGAAGTTTTTCCTTCTTGAAGAGCGCAACGGCAGTCTCTCCGAATTCCCTCGCCTCGTCTCGCTCTTTCGTTAACACGAGTATTTTCTTCTTCATCGTCATCATCGAGGAGGAGGACACCGACGACAACGGCGGAGGCGTCGTCGAGAAAGCAGAAGAAGAACGTTTGTTGTTAATGTTAATGTTGTTGCTCTTCTTCGTCTTCTTTTCATCTAAATCGTCTGAATCGTCGACGCCGCCTCCTCCTAAAGAAGAACGCGAAGAGGTGTTGTTTTTTGGCGGAGGCGTGAACATCATCTTCCCGTGCGTGTTAGTACTCTTCTTCTTCTTCAAATAGTATTTCGTCGTCTCGGTCGTCGCGCAAAGTCATATTTCATCATCATCATCGTTGACGAGAGAAGAGGGGGCAAAAAAAATCGTGTAAAATTGTGTTTTTGACTTTTCTCTTCTTCACTTTTTTAATGTATGAGAACAACACACAAAACGAAAGAGGAGGACGTGAACAAACGAAAAAGGGGATTTGATATTTGATGCGATGAAGACGACGACGGAAACGACGACGACGACGAGTGAGAAAGAAGAAGAAGAAGAAGATGTCGGTGATGGTGATGGTGGTGGTGGTTTTGCTGCTGCTTTGTTGGGCGTGGAAGTAAATACGAAGAAGACAAAGAAGAAGAAGACAAAGAAGAACAGTGAAGACATCATCGAGGACGGCGGAGAAGAAGAGGAAGAAGAAGAAGAAGAAGAAGAGGGAGAAGAAGAAATGAGGGGAGTCGATGGGAGCGCAAAAGAGAAGACGAATAAAGAAGGCGACGACGTAAACGACGACGGGACGACGAAGAGAGAAAATGAGAACGACGAGGGAGGAGTACTTTTGAAACCTTCTTTGATGAAGGAGCGCAATAACGAGAATGATAACAACAACAACAACAACAACAACAACAACAACAACAACAACAAACATCAGTATCATGATCATCATTTATGGCTCGGGCGAAGAATGAAAATAGAACGAGGCACGGGAACCGCCGGCAACTCGTACAAGAGGCCGACGATAGCTTGCATCGTCTTCCACGACCCGAGCGAGTCGCACCCGTTTCACGTGACGTTTGAAGATGGAACAAACGCGTGGGTGAGAATCGAGTGCACGTCGTTACCGACGTTGAACGTGAACGGACAGAACACGGCGAACGCGTCTGCACTTGTAGCGGACGGGGAAATATTTATCCGAAACGAGGATTACAAAGCGAACACGCGGTTGGGGAGTCATGGGAAAGGAAACGGGAAGGAAAGTGGGGAGAAGAGCTTTGAATGGTTGGGGGATAAGTCAACCTTAGGTATCGCTATTAATAACAACGGTGGGGTGAACAAGCACGCGATGAATAATAATAATAATAATAATAATGATAAAAAAGGAGGACAACAGTATAACAATAGCCAGCAACAACAATACCAACGAAGACAACAACAGCTTCGACTCCAGCAACAACAACAACAACAGATGCGAAGGACGAACACGAGTAGCTTGGGACGACAACAGCAACAACGGAAACCGAAACGCGGGATGCAACAATATGGTAATAATAATAACAACAACAATAACAACAGCAACAGACGTGGGAACGGTACCGGCCAACAAGGTGGATATTTCAACGAAGCTGGTATGTATGACAACTCGTACATAGGTTTCGGAGGTATGCGAGTGAACGATAATTGGAACGCGAATAATAATAAAAATAATAAAAACAACAACGCAAACGCAAACAGTTATAACTTCCAGCTTCAACAGTATCAGCAACAAATGCAACACTTGCAAATGCAGCAGCAACAACTTCAAATGCGATACAACAACGTTGCGAACAACAACAACAGCAACGGGAAAAAGAGCAAGAAGAAAGGCGCAAAGAAAGATACGCATAATAATACCATGAACGATCTGTACGGCAGTGGCAACATGATGAATTTGCCGCCATTGCAACTGCCACCGAACGCCACTCAGCAACAACGTTATTCAATGCTTCAACACCAAATGCAACAGCAACAGCACCAAATGCAACAACATATGTTTCAGCAGCAACAGCAAATGCAACGCCAGCAGCAAATGCAAAGGCAGCGTCAGGAGCACCAACAACAACAGCAAAGACAACATCACCGCCAACAAAACGCGCAACAAAAAAATTCGCACCATAAGAACACTGGTGGCGGTGGCGGTGGTACATCGTCACCTCGCGCGAAGAATAACAACACTGGATCATCGCCTGCGAGAGGTTCCAGCCGTATGAATAACGATACGACGGAAATGTTAGCTCCGTCACAACCTACGCGACCTTTAGCCGCGACGTTGTTTGAGCAACACGAAATCGCGAGGTGTACCGTGTGTGGCAAGGTGTGTAAGTCTCACCCTGGTTTTGTCGCGCACGTAAAAAAACACGCGGAAGAACATCCGGCGAAAGTTCGCGCAATGCTCGCCGCATCGAAAAAGTATCGATCCAAACAGCCGCATCGTAGCGCTGAATATCTCGAGAAAATGAACGCTGCGAACAACAATAATAATATCATTAACACTGCAAGCGCAAAAACGACTACAAAAACGACATCGAGGGCAACGCGAGCCGAGCGAAAGCAGTCACCGCATCCACGAGTGAACGAGTTTGGCATGTCTGGATTCGAACCGTACGTATCGGACGAAGAAGTGCCCACGGTCACTACCGGTCGCGCAAGACGCCAAGGTGCCGGACAGAAAATTGAAAGCGATTACGTCTATGCCGGAAACATGGAGAAGATGCGAAGAGCGCGAGAGGGAAGAGGCGCGCGAGGAATGTCGCAAGAACCATCCATGCCGCCGCCACCACCACCACCGTCGCAACTACAACAACAACCACAACAACAACACACGTCGATGCCGCCGTACGACCCGAACATTCGTTCGGATAACAACAAAAAACGAACATTCGTGAACGTGCCTCGAACGTGCGAAAAGTGCGGACGCGTTTGTGCTTCAGCCGTTGGACACGCCAGTCACGTCCGCGCGTGCAAGAAGCCGCGTCGGAGTTGAATCCATGTACTATTATATAGCATACTTTTAAAAACTCAAGACAAAGGAGAGACCCCTAAATTTCAAAGATACATTTTTTAATCAAAAAATACGCGCTTTCATCACACACACAAATATGTCTTCGAAATCCTCCTCCTCCTCCTCTTCCGCGGACTCAATCGCCCGACACTTCATCCAGAAGTATTACACAACACTACACAATGCGCCTAAGAAAGTTCCGTCGATCTTTTATTCGCCTTTTGCGCACAGGGCCACTTCGTACGTTTCGAATGGCAACAACAACAACAAAACCAAAAACGGAGGTAAAGACGCGACAACAACTTCGAAAACAAACCTAACGCTGCCCCCGAAGAACGAAGTTCAAGACTCACGCGCGTCTCTGCAATCACATTTCACTTCCCACGAGAAGTATTACATGGATTTGAACACGACGATTTCGAGTTTAGATGCCTCGGAGGTGACTTTTGTGCAAGACAAGACGCTGCTCGTGTTGGTTAAAGGAGCGTTCAGTAGCAGTAATAATCTAGGAGAGGAAAAGAGCAGAAGGAATTTTTCGCAGACGTTTCTTTTGACGACGGCGAGGGGAGGAGGTCGAGTCGAGCACGGACAATACCACCAACAGCAACAACAACAACAACAACAAGAACAACAACAGTCATACGAGTTTGTGTGTACGAACGAGTTATTACAGCTCAGCCGCGAGCATCAAATCGATAAAGGCGTTGGGACGAGAGATACGGGCGCAGACTTATACGACGGCGCGGTGAAGGTGTTTCCTCCGTCGACGCCAAAACCAGTTACGTCGACGCCTAGGAAACAAGAAGAACGGCAACAGATGGCGCCAACAACACCGATACCTGCTCCGCGCCCAACTGGAGGAAGAGGAAGAGTAGAAGGCGGTAGGCGAACATCGTTTGGAGATACGACGACGAAGCACGAGATGAAATTCATCGAGAAGCAAATCGATGCGCTTTATACGGAGAAAAAGGAACACAGGAAAGTCGACGAGATAGATTCGGAGGTAGGAAGTGGAAAGTCCCCGGGAAGTATCGATTCGAAGAAGACGCCGCCACCGGGGTACGAGAAAACGAAACCACTCGGTGATGTAAACTTGGCCGAGGCAAAGCAACAGCTTCTCGCTGAGTTGAAGCAGAAAAAGAAACCAACGCCGACCGCGCTTATTAAGCAAACGTCGTCTTCTCACGTCGTGTTTGTGAAAAATATTCATTTTCACACTCCTGCTTCGGCCATGAGAAGAGAGTTCTCCAAATTTGGCGACATAATATCGATCGATTTTGGATTCCCGAAAGACGATTTTGGAGAAGAGAGAAAGAAGTTTTGCTTCATTGAATATGCATCTCGCAGTGAGTGCGAAGCAGCTGTCGCGCAATCGAGCAACATCTTTGTCGATAGTCGCCGCTTAATTGTGCAGCACAGGACCGGCAAAGGACAACAATCGAAGTAATGGTATTAAAGAGGAGTGAACATTTTAGGGTGCTCTTATCGAACGTATGAGAGAGAGAGAGAGAGAGGGTGTGTGTGTGCGTGTTTCGCGATTTTAATCAAAAAAACCTTCACCTTTTTTACAACAGTTGATTGCACAGCTATTTACTTTCGCATATTCTGCGTAAAGTTGTTGATGTATTGATTGAAAATACCATCGCCAGTTTTCGATTGAAAACTCTCCCCAGCCCCGAACAAATTTGCTGTTGTTAGAAACATCTCCGGTATCTTCTTTTGTCCATCTGGTACCGTGGATTGAGCCGCGCTCTTCGCGGACAAATCTTCCGCTTGCGCTTGAAGGAGTTTTTCCATGGTTTGCAGGGCGGCGAAGACGTGTCGGTCCTTTCTTCCTAAAGCCGTTATAGCCGATGGGAGTAATCGCGGCACGGTATCCGTGGTGAGCGCACCTATCGCAGCGTCGTCACTCACTCCTTCCTTCACGGGACTCACCACGAGTTGACCTTTCGCATCTGGAGACTTTGGAGTAGTGCCGAACCACTCGTGTTCCTTTCCAGTCGCGATCAGTTTTCTTATCGTATCCTCAGCGCGCATCCATCTGAAAGCTGGCTTTCTGCTGTCCATGAGATGAATCTTTGATAGTAAGCGCAAACTCGATAAGATATTCGCTATGTCATATAATCTTCGGATTTTCTTCTTCAACTCGTTATCGTTGAAGTCTTTCGTCGCTTTTGGACCAGTGCTGCCTTCACTCATCAACATCGCGGCGGCGGCGTCCTCCAGTCCCAAGACGCCATCTTCCGCTTCCATGAACAGCGTAATGAACTTTTGCGTCATCAAACTGAGCGATTTTTCTCTTCTCTCGGACGTTTCCTTCTTTCCAGCGGCGGTAGCTTTAGCTTTGTTCGCAGGAAGAGTAGGATCTTCTTCACCGTTTGCTACGGACTTGACACCATTAATTGCATCTTTACCGCCCGATTGAAACGGAAGCGAGTTTTCAAACACTTGCAACGAGAGCTTCTCCGGTAACTTGATGTCGAAAGATTCAGCGCCAAACTTTTCAATCTTCTCAATGGCGCTAGGGAGCCTGGAAACGCCAAACCACGCGTATTGGTTTTTGCCTTTTTTAACTACGACTTCAACAGCTTCTAAAACGTTTACGATATCGTATATTCTACGTCTTTCGACACCTAATGTCGAGCACACTTCGTCTAACGAAATCAAATTCTCGTACCCAGAGCTGTACAAGCTGAGAAACCTTTCGCACAACAACGAGAGCGACTTCGATTGACGCGTCTTTTTATTGCTATTGCTCGTAGTATTCCCGTCGATATTGTAGTCAACAACCTCCGCTGCAAATTTCTCCGTTGTCGGTGTCGGCGTCGTCATCGGATCTTTCACACCCTTTTGAATGCTTTCATTCAACTCGTCTCTTTTCGTTGGCGCCTCCATTCGCGTCGCGGCAGTTTCAACTTGAGATAATGGCGGTGCTTCTTCCGCGGTAAGAGCACCGCTTTTCTTCTTCGTTGCCTTTGTTGTAGGAGTAGACGCAGGAACATCGCCAGCAGTATTAGTATCTGAGGTCTCGCCAGCACCTCCACCGACAACCTTTCTCGCCCACGCTTTCAACAACGCCTTCTTCTCCTCTTTCGATTCCTCTTCCATCCCTTCACCTCTTTGCAACTTATCGAAAAACTTTTGCGCATGCGATCGAATTTGCACCACTGTTTTCGTTCTCACGCGTTCTTCTAGCTTTTTCCACGCTCGGCCGTACATTTTCAAACCATCCGTGAACAGTGCGTGCTCGGCGTCCGTCCACCGCTCGCGCGGTTGTTTCACCGTTGCCGAAGTCGTTTTCTTCGATGATGCTAACAATAATAACAGCGGCGGTGACGACGACGACGAGAGTAGTGCGTCTTCTGCTCTAGTATGTTCAATATCTACGCAATCAATCGTCATAGGATCTCTCGGTTGCCGTTCGTCTTCTTCTTCTTCTTCTTCTTCTTTTTCTTCTTCTACTCTTTGTTCCCGCGTCGTCGTCGTCGTCTGAATCGTCGTCGTCTCGGCGGTTGCGACTGTGGTATTCACACCGAAGCCTTCCCTCAACCCTTTCATCACCACTTCTCCTTCTTCCTTTCTCTTTCTCTTCGCGGCGACTCTTTCCTCCTCCGCCCCGCGAACGAATTGATCATCGTCTCCCTGTTCTGCATCTCTCAGCGTCGTCGTCCCATCAACATCGCGCTTCTTCTTCTTCTTCTTTAACTTCTTCTCCTGCGTGGTGGTGTTCTTTTCGTCTTCTCCTTCGTGATTTTTAAAATTTTCCCGGGAAACTTCTTCTGCTCCTGCTGCGTTTTTGATATCATCATCATCATCACGCGTTGTCGTCGTCGCCTTCCTCTCCAACAGCATCATCGTCGTAATAATAAGTATTTTGATATCGTCAAAATCCTCTCTTATATAATAAAACCGTCGTGCTCTTCTGGCTTTTTGCGTCGTGTACACGTTTCTTCAAATAATGTGTTGATGTGTGTTTTTGTGTCGTTTTTTTGTGTGCATTTTTTTGTGTGCTTTTTTGGGTGCACCAGGGAATTTTTTGGCGGCCTTTTACTCGTAAACGCATTCAAAACATCATTCTCTCTAGAGGAAAAAAGTGACAACACAAATCACACTCTCACTCTCTCTCTCTCTCTCTCTGTTCTCTCTCTCTGTTCTCTGAAGTAATAAAAGCAAGAAAAATGAACAACGGATTACGCGTGGCTGGAGGCGTGGCCAAAAAAAATGGTGGCTCCAAGGCAGCGAAAGACATGTCAACGAGAGCGGCGTATCAAGGCATTCAGTTCTTGAAGTCCTACGGCCAACACATTCTAAAAAACCCGGCGATTGTGGATTCGATAATTCAGAAATCAGGAGCGAAAAGCACCGACGTCGCGTTAGAGATTGGACCAGGGACCGGGAACTTGACCATGAAATTACTAGAGACGTGTAAGAAAGTCGTCGCGATCGAGTACGACGCGAGAATGGTCTTGGAGTTGCAACGGAGAGTGCAAGGGTCGCCGTACCAGTCGAAATTGGAAATCATACAAGGGGATTTCATGAAGGTTGAGTTACCGTATTTCGACGTGTGCGTGGCAAACGTGCCGTATCAGATTTCTTCGCCGCTGACGTTTAAGTTGCTCTCGCATCGACCACAGTTTCGAAGCGCGACGCTGATGTTTCAGAGAGAGTTTGCCATGCGAATGGTCGCGAAGGCTGGCGACGCGCAGTATTGTCGCTTGGCGGTGAACACGCAGCTGTTGGCGAAGACGCAACACATTTTAAAAGTAGGGAAGAACAATTTCCGACCGCCGCCGAAAGTCGATTCGTCCGTGGTGAGAATCGAGCCGAGGAAACCTCCAGTGCAGGTGAACTTTCGAGAGTGGGATGGTTTAATTCGCTTGTGCTTTGGGAGGAAAAATAAGACGTTAGGGGGGATTTTTCGAACGAAAACGGTGTTGGAGTTGTTAACGAAGAACTATTTGACGTTTAAAGCAGTAAAGGTGAATTTATTAGATGATGACGCCATGGAATTAGCCGAGGAAGAGGCGAATAACAAGGAGAAACGACAGGAAGTCAAGGATCACGTGAAAGAGTTAATCGAAAAGGTATTAAACACGAACGGATACGTGGAGATGCGCTCGAGTAAAATGACGCAGGATGATTTCTTACAACTGTTGGCAGTGTTCAACGAACACGGCATACACTTTGTCGGTTAAGAGTGCGCGATAATGACAGCTTTTGTTCACGCATGCGTTAGGTGCCCGCGCGTTTAGTTTATATAGATACACATTTTAAATATAATAATATAGCAATTATACCTCCGGGTACCGGTACGTTCGAAATATAATAGTGTAGTTAGTTAAAAACAATTCGCATAGTAATTTAATCGATCAATTTAATCCAACCTTTGCAATAAATATTCAACTTGCACGTCTTTTGTCATCGGCATGATCCACTTAAAGTACAAATCCGCGATGATTTCCGGCGCGACTTTATACTTTTGGTTTTCTGGATTCGTCAAAACTTTGCTCGCATCTGGAACTTCCTCGTTGATGTCTTGCCCGTAAAACGCCGCCTTGTTCGTGACTCTCGCAACCACTCTGTCTTCCACCGCTTGATTCGTCAACAACTGCATCAATCCGTTCCCGTCTTGTTTGCGAATCAAATCAGAATATTCATCCGGTTGCGCTCTAAACTTTGCCTCCGCGACAAATTTTCCGTAATGAATCCGTCTCGATATTAATTGCAAACAGTTCACGTCGCACAAGCCGGCGGACCCGTAGTTGTTATCATCGCCGCTCTCGCACATTCCCGGAACAATATTCTCCACGTACATCTCTTTAATTCTATCGTTGATATTAATTTTCAACGCGCATTCGTGCAAAACCTCCCCAAAGTTCATCGGTGGTATGACCAACGGCGGTAAACTTTCCGGGTAAAACGCGTGTTCGTCCGGCGAAGTGTACCTTCGAATTTTCCCATCCATCTGTTCTCGTTCTCTCAACATAAACTCAATCATCGAGCTTCTCACGCCAGTTTTCGCGTCGTAACACGGCACATCGATAGAGTTCGTCTTATAAATCTTATCGTTCACTTTATACTGCGAGCGTTCGATTAACGCGAAGATTATTGAGTCTTCTTGACGAATGAGCGACTGACGAACGTTATCGAGTTTCAATCGGTCGGACAAGTCCGCAAAGTTCGGGTCATCGATCGAACTCATCGCCGCGCATACTTTTAATTTCGACGACGACGATGATGATCTTCTTCTACCGCTGCTGCTGCTGCTAGTGTTGTTGTTGTTGTTGTTCATGTTGTTGTTGTTCTTGTTCTTGTTGAGATAAACCGAGGGCGGCGAGAATCCACGACGGGAAGAAGGGAAAGAGGACGAAGAAGAAGAAGACGTCAACGACGAAGACGACGACGCTCTGCGACGACGATGCGTGGACGTGACGCTGCTTCCGCTGCTCAAACAAGAACAAAGCGCAGAAGAGGACGACATGATGATGAGAGAGAAGGAACTAAAAGTGAAGATGCGTGTTGTTCGTTTTATTAGGTGTTTTTTTCCAAAACACAAACTGACTGACTTCCTTATTAGCACTCTTTCCTTGTCATAGTATCGCACGCGCCTGCGCGCCTGCGCGCCTTCGCGACGCTTTTAATAAAAATGTATATTTATAAAGTTATTTGTACAAGGTCTCGTGTAAATGATATTAAAAATGATATATAAGATACGCAGTTGTTGTTGTTGCTAGTAGTTCTGTAACACACTATTATGATTTTATATTCGAGACGAAAGAGCGCTTCCTCCTCTCTCTCTCGTCCTTCTTTCGTTTATTTTATTATTCCCAACGCCGACCGCCTCGAGTTCGTCGAGGTGTCTTCGAAGGCCCTCCTCCATACGAAGTCGTATTCTCTTCTGCGGCAGAGCGACCTCTCTTTTGTCCCGTTTGTTGTCCACCGTACGATCCTAATCTACCACTACTTTGTCTTCGCGCCGCAGTCGACGGCGGCGGTAGATTTCTGCTGCTCAGTCTTCGTTGCTGACTGGTAGAGGGCGGTTCCTTGCTCAATTGCGAGTTACCAAACGATGGCCACATGGAAGTGACGTTTCGTTTTGCCCGTTTACCGTGGCCTAATTCTACAGCATTTACCGTGGATGCGAATCGCAGAGACGCCACGGTTTCTTCCGCGGATTCCTCCTCCGGAGCTACGTTTACAAACATGAGCGTCTTACCGTCGCCTCCCAAACATGGTGCTAAAAGATACGTCAACTTCGAATTTCTATACGGCACGTGCTTATCACCTCTCGCGATGGACGCAAAGACGTCCCCTAAACAAGAGAGTGACTTATTTATCGCGCACGCTTCTGACATTCGCGTGCCTTGGGCGCCCGAACGCTTCGTGCGCTCTGACCCGGCCAAGTCGACGAGATTCAAACATCCAGAAAGTTGCGTTCCTGTAGCAATGTGAACGCCAGTAATGTATACTAAGAACAACGTGTGCGATCGCGAAGAGTGCGTGTTCATCTCTGTCGCTTCAACGGCGCGCGCAGCAGTTGCCTTTCGGACGAGAGCTGCCGCGGCTGAAACGGAATCGATGTATTCTCTCACGACGCCCGCGACGGTTGGACATCCACCTTCCGGAGCAGTGACGATGTTATGTCGCTCGGAGTGCTTTGCGTTCGGCCCAGCTAATAAATCTCGAATTTGGTCGTTGTAGATTTCTACGTATGATGCTTCGATTTCGTACTCGTATCCTTTCTCGAGCAACTTTTCCTTGCGCTCGAGAATGGCACTCACCGCTCGTGGAATTATACCACGATCTTCGCCGTCTCCGGAACCTAACATAGTGTGCGTTTTCCCACTTCCGGTTTGGCCGTAAGAGAACAAGCACACTTTGTAACCATCCATCGCCGACGTAATCATAGACTCGACTTCCTCGAAAACTTCCGTTTGCGAGGCGGCGGCGTCAAACACGCGATCGAAATTAAATACTCTCGGTTCAAGTTCTGGAACCGTAACGGCGATTGAATCTTTGTCCAAAGCATCGACCGAGCAGTAATCTTCTTCACCAACGAACGGGGGACGCATGCGCGCGAATACCCGGACGTTTCCACGTAATTCTTGAATCTGGTTGTGCATCGCGCGTCGAATTTCTTCAGCCTCGAGTAACTGTTGCTCCATCTCTTGCAACCTGTCTGCGTTTCTCATGGCTTCTTCTTCAATCTTCTGCGCGCGTTTCAACGTCGCGTTTGCTTCCGCTTTCGCTCTTTCGGCTTGGTTCGTGAGATCCAACAACGTTTGGCTCTTTTGATCTGACTGAGATGTTCTCGACTTCAAGGACTCCACCGTCGCCTTGGATTCCTCGAGCTGTCTTGCGACTTCCTTCTCCTTTCTCAATGCGGCGTTCTTTTCCTCTTGGACTCGCAACAACTCTTCGCGCAAATTCAGCTCTGCTTGTGAGTTCACAGATGGATCAATCGCGTTCTTTGAGTGAAGGCGTTCGCGCTCTTCATCCACCGCGCGCTTAATCTTCATCTCGTATTCAACCGTCAACTTGGTAATCGCATCAGCTTTCTCACGAATAAACATCTCTTCCTTAGAGTGCATGGCAGACTGAACGGATTGTGCGATCGTATTTTCGAGTAAATTTGCTTTGGCTTCGTACTTTTTCCAGTTGGCCTTTGCAGTTTCCAACTCCTCGGAAGTCGCGGCGGGAACCGCACTCGCCATGCTCCCGGCGGCGGCGGCGGCCGCTTCCAGAGCAACAATCTTGAGGCGCTCGTTTTCGAGTGCTTCTTTCAACTCGTTGATTTGCGCTGAGTTTTGAGCAACCGCACCCGCTTGGATCTTTGCCTTTTCAGACGCTAACTGGGCTTGAGACTTTGCGGACATTTCAGCCAACGTCGCCTCGATAATCGCTTGCTTCTCATCCTCCATCTCTGCGCGCAAGTTCTCGACCGCTTCGCTGACAGCTGTCTCTCTCGCTTCCCCGGCTTTTCTCTCCAATTCGGCGGCGAGCTTTTCCATTTCGGCACGGTGCGTACGCAAAGTTTGTTGTTTCGATCTCTCCATGAAAGTCTGCGCCTCCGCTCGAAGTTGCGCTTCCAAGGCGTCGCGCTCTGCTTCAGCCTCACTGAGTAACTGCTGCCTCAAATTTTCCAAAGCGATCGAAGACTCCTTCGTTAACACGGCTCGTTGCGACTCTAACTCAGCCTCGAATGCTTCCATCTTAGATTCGAGCTGCTTGTCGAAGCGTGCCTTTGCCTCTCTCTCCGCGGCGAGCATCGCGTCTTTGCTTCGCCCTTTCGAACTCTCCAGAGCCTCTCGCACTCTTTTCCCAGCTTCGGCGTCGAATTCGGCGCGTAACTTCGCAATGTCTTCTTTGTGTTTCAATTCAGTTTCTTGAAGAGTGACCATTTTGTCTTCGGCGGATAACTCTCTAAGCGTCGCGGCTTGTTCCTCCAACCTGAAGTCTAACACCTGCGCCGCCTTCAACTCCAATTGAGACCTCAAATTCTCCTTCGCGGATTCCATCTCCTTCGCAAAATTCGCCTGTGCCACTTCCATCGAAGCTTTGTGTTCTCGTTGCAACTCTCGCTCTTTTTCCACCAGCGCTTCCTTCTTTTCGCGAGCATATTTCTCGCTCAGCTTGTCCGCGTGTTCCGACAACATCGAGGCAATATCCTTCACCGAGGATCTCTCCGATTGATCCATCGACAAAGCGTCGCGAGCTCTGTTGACTTCGTTCTGGAGCTGCTCGTTGTTCTTCTCGGCGTGTGCGAGCGCCGTTTTTGTCGCTGCAATTTCCAACTCAGCCTCGTGCGTGGCTTGCTTCAACGCCGCCTGGTGCTCGGCGGTCAATTGCGCTCTCGTCGCTTCAGCCTCTTTGAGCATAGATTTGCAAATAAGATCGTGCTTCTCCTTTTGCTCGGCTAAGCGTTGATTCAAATCTTCAAATCGCTGATTAAAACCATCCTTGGATTCACCAATCTGCTCCTTGAGCTTCTCCTCCATTTGCAACTGCCACGCCGCCTTCTCGTTTTCCAACGTCTCCCTCGCTTCTGCCGTAAGCTGTTGTTCCAAATTTTCCACGGCCAGCTCTTTCTCTTTCGCCGCTTCAGCCATGATCTTGTCAATCTCGCTTTGTAAACTCTGCTCCAACGCTTCCTTCTCCGCCAACAAAGCATTCTTCTCTTTCTCCATCATATCAGTCGTCGAGTTCATATCGTTCACCATCATTTGCAATTTCTCCCTCGACGCGTCCATCTCCCGCTTTTCTTGCGCCCACGAGTCTCGTTCTGCCGCGTATTTTTCGTTCAAACTTTCGTATCTACCTTTCAAGTTTGCATGCTCTTCTTTCAACTCGAACAGATTGTGCTTCGCTTCTTGCGTCTCCGCTCTCGCTTGACTCGCTTCATCCAAAGCCTTCTTCACATTCTGCGAAGCTTCGGCGACGCCTAAATCCTCCATAGACTTCAACTGCTCGTACTTGTGCGTCTCTTCTTGCAACTTCTGCTCTGCTCTCATGGCTTCATCGACTTTCGATTCCGCGATGGCAATCTTTTTGTTCAAGGCTGCCATCACCGCGCTGTGCTCTTCTTCGCGAATTCGCGCGCGCTCTTGTTCCAAGTCTTCCGTAGCTTTCGACAGCTTCTCTTCCGCCTCTTGCACTTTGAGCAGATGCTCTTGCGACTCTCTCTGCATTTTCGTCAACTTTTCTCGCTCGGCGTGGATTTCAGCCAACTCTTGTTGCGTGTGTGGGATCGAGCCGGTGTTGTTCTCCGCGTTGCGCGCGGCTCTGAGCAAGTCTCGCTCGATCCTTCCAGCGCCAACGACGAATTGTTCTCTCAACTTTACCAAAGCCTTCAAAGTTTTCTTCTGCGATTGAACGTGCCCTAACAACTCTTTCATGTACTCCGGGGAACCTTTGTCAGACGTCGGTCTCCACGTGAGTAACTTCTCGATGAGCGCCGAGTAATTCTCGCCGTTGCCATCCTCCGGTTCGTACAACGACTTGCTCAAAGCTGCAATCTTCGATCGCTCTTTTGCCGCGGTGTTGAACACGAAAGTCCCGGTGTTATCGCCGTTGTTATAGTTTTGATCGTTCAACGCTCGCAAATTCGGTTTGACCGCAGATGAGACTCGCGATGCGGTTTTACTGCCCTGTTTGTCAGTTTTCGCTCGAAACGCAGACATTCTGTCGAATTTTAAATTTTTGTAGGGGAATGGTGTTGGTTAGTTTTGTCAAATTGGGTGCAAGGAGGCACGACGTGTTGATGATGATGACGACGATACCATCCCCCCAGCTAATGCGCACAGACACCAAACGCGCAAAAAACAAAGAAAGATCCGAACGCATATCGTCTTCTGTGTTCAATCGCACACAGACGACGACGATTAACATTTGCGCAAAAAGGAGGAAAAAAACGTCCGTTGGAAAGAGGGGTACAAACAAAAAAACTATCAAACTGGATTGAATTTCACGTACCTCGATTGTATCTTGTCCATCGTCTGCGCCGAACTCGGCGGCTTATTACCAGTCGCGGTGTTATTTGCATTCGCGTCCATCTCTTGCATCACTCGCGCCTTCGAGCGGGTGCGTGCGGCGGCAGAGCCACCACCACCTTCGTCGCTCATCTTCTTTTTTGACGACAACTCTCCCCCTTTTTGGGCTTTTTCTCTTTCTTTCTTTCAAAATTGAGGAGGAGACAATCTCTCTCTTCTCTTTTAAAACTCTGTGGTCGTGGCAACAAACAACAACCTTTATTCGTAGTAGTATAGTTCTTTCTCTTCGATGATGGTATTTTTAAACTCTTTCAGAGAGATGTGATAGTAGCGCGCGCGCGATGTGTGTGCGTGAGACAACTTTTGAGGACGAATCGTACGAAAAGACGACAAACAAACACACAAACGTCTGTCTCCAAGAAAAAAATCAGAGAGTCATTTTCATACCCTAAATAGTACATTCGTGGTTTTGGTCTCTCATCACTCTCTTTCTGTTGTCATACCTAATTTTAAGAGAAAGAGAAAGAGAAAGCGCGTTCAACCCGAAAGAAGAGAGCACCACGCATTAACACGCATCATTAACACAAAAGGACGCGTCGACCGCGATTCTTTATATATGTGTAATAATTGTACCTGATAATAATAATAATACTATCAATACTATCGATACTACAACGAAGATGATGATTATGATGATGTTGAGAGTTTGAGAGACCCGAGAGAGAGAGAGAGAGAAAGAGAGAACAAACAAACAAAAAATGTTTCGTCGTTTAGTGCACAGGAACCCGCCGAAAGAGGAAGAGGTACAGCAGAGAAAAGAGATTTTGAGAAGAGAACCGACGACGGGGGAACGGTTTGCCGCTGGCGCGTGCGCGGGCGCCTTATCGAGATTCTCCACGGCGCCTATCGATAGAGTAAAACTGTTGTTTCAAATCCAATCGGATGGAGGGAATTTCACGTTCCAAAAAGGCATGCAGACGACAAAAAATATCGTGAAAAATGAAGGCGTGACGGCGTTATGGCGAGGCGCAACGCCAGCAATTGCACGAATCTTGCCGTATTCCGCGACAACGTTTGGGACCTATAACATATACAACAAGTTTTTGATCAAAGCGATGTATGACGAAGACGATTTGGATTTCACGGAACAGCAAAGCGGGACGGTGTTTACGCGTTTCACCGCGGGCGCATTAGCCGGAACGACAGCGACGGCGTTGACCTACCCTCTTGATTTGTTACACGCCAGAAGTGCTGCGTTTGTGGACGGTGCTGAGTCGAGCAAACACTTAAAGCGGTTTAGCGGGTCTCTAACAGAAAGTTCGAGGGTGTTGTTCAGAGCCGTGACCACAGGGGGCGGCGTGAGAGCGCTGTACACGGGGATAACGCCGACGCTCATGGGGATTGTTCCTTACGGAGGGATCTCGTTTGCAGCGTACGAGACGTTAAAGAGTAGATTTGAACTGAGCATTAGAAGGCATCCGCAAGCGTTTGAGGACCACCCGAGAATGTTGATCGCCGGGAAATTAGCCGCCGGCGCAACCGCCGGTATGATTGCGCAAACCGTCACGTATCCTTTACACATCGTTCGACGACGATTACAAGTCGGCGGCGTTTCGAAAAACCCCGCCTCGCCGGCAGGGACGCCTGGGTGTAAACCGATGTATTCTTCGGTGTCGCAAGGCTTATTACGCATTTATCAAACGGAAGGTTTACGAAACGGTTTGTTCAAAGGTGTTACGCTGACGTGGTTGAAAGGCCCGTTGGCGAGCGCGTTGGGATTCACCGCGAACGATATATTTCAGAACATAATTCACGATGCTCGCGCGGAATTATCAAACTCGCCCCCCACGCCAACACCGGCGACGTACGACGAGAGAAAACAAATATCGAGTTTAGAAGCGCTCATCGCCGGCGCCACGGCTGGAGCGTGCGCGAAAACGACCATAGCGCCTTTAGATCGCGTAAAAATCATGTACCAAGTAGATCCAAACAGAAAGTTTACAGTAAACAGTGCGTTTGAGTTGGGGAAAAAAATAGTCAGAGAGGATGGGGTTATTGCATTATGGCGTGGGAATGGCGTGCAGATGCTTCGAGTCATTCCGTACGCGGCGACGAGTTTTTTCGCCTTCCCAAAGTATTTAGAAAAAACGACGCACTATCTGAGCGATGGAAACGAAAGTTCGGGAACGCCGACCTTTGCGCGATTCGTTGCCGGTGCGATGTCGGGCGCGACGGCGACGACGTTGACGTATCCACTCGACTTATTGCGCGCGAGATTTGCGGCAGGTGCGGAAACGCACAAGAAAGCAGCCATTGAAGATTTAGTCGATATCATCAAGAAAAGAGGGGTTCGCGGATTGGCGTCTGGATTAACGCCTACGCTTTTAGGAATAATGCCTTACGCTGGAATTTCGTTCGCCACGTTTGAAACCTTGAAAGCGGCGTCGATAAAAATGAAACAGCATGAACAAAAAGATGGCGACGACGTGAAAATGGACGAGTCCTCCTCGCGCGAGGACCTTCCGGTGACGAGCCGTTTACTATTCGGCGGTTTTGCCGGTTTATTGGCGCAGACATGCACGTATCCGTTAGATATTGTCCGACGACGAGTACAAGTACACGGACAAGTGAATGGAACATCTTCCGTCGTAAGTGCACTCGTGCACATAGGCAAAACGGAGGGATTATCGGGACTGTACAAAGGATTGACGATGAATTGGATGAAGGGGCCTCTGGCGGTGGCCATATCTTTCACGACAAACGACATGGTGAAAGCTCGAATAAAGCAGTGGCACGAAGAGAACGACGAATAGTAGAAGTAGCAGATCAGCGTTGAATTGTAAACTAGTAGGCGCATTAATATAGCAAAATATTATAAGACTTGAAAACTAAATAACGAAGTTTACCGCTTTCCCTGGAGCAATAATTCCTTTCTCGCAAACGATCTCGCCGATATCCTCCACGAGATCGTACGATAAGCACAGTTTACGCAAATTCGAAATCATTCCTGGTTCGATGACGAAATCTTGGATATCGTTGTGTAGCACGGAATCAATACCGACCCGTTCGTGAAACTTGATCGTTTCAGCAGCGACGAGCACCTTCACTCCCCTACTTTTCGCCGCGTTGCAAAAGCTCGCAGATCCGGCTCGAGACATGATTTTCCCGTTCGCGAGGACGGCGCTCGCGCCAATGCAACAAACCATGGATTGGTCTGCTCCGTCTCTACTATTACTGAAGCGTTGAAAGACCACATCCATGCCGTGCATGAGCGTATATTCGCACGAAATGTCCGCATCGAGGAGATGATTTAACGTTTTTCGTCCCTCAAACGACGGCGCGGCGTCGACTATGGTGACGCACATGTTTTCGTATCCGCTCTCTTTTGCACGTATTAATGATTTCACAACCGATTCAGAATGTCCAAACGTCACCACGTGTTGAACTTGCTTCTCCGCGTAATAGGTCGAAAGTGTTTTGACGATCGTCTCGACCGCTCTTTCGACGTATTCTTTCAAAGTATCCTCGAGATGTTCGAGCGTTTTCTTCTTTTGAGCTTCAACTGTCATCATCTCCGCGTCGTCTCTGGCTTCTTTCAATTTCTCACCTTGAGAAAGCACTGCTAAGTGCGTTTTTAACGATTTCACGGCGTTCCCCATGCTCGTAGAAATCGGTCGAGCCTCTTGAATTCTCGAAATGACGTGGTTAATCAAAACTAACAACGCTTGCGAATAGCTCCCAGATTTGTGCGAGTACGATTGCACGACTTCCTTTAAACACAACAACAGTTGACGAACTCTGTTCGTACTTCCCACGCACTTTCTCGTTTGATATGCTTCTGCTAATCTTTCCACGCACGGATACTGAAACTCGATCAAATCGTGGTCGATTTTATTTGATGTGGACGTTTGATGCAAATTGAGGTGCGAGAAATGCCGCTCGCAAAAGTGCGAATCTTTGCGCGTCTTTGTCCGAACGTCCGCGAACGATCGATGCGTCTCGTCCGTGGAACCACCTCCTACTGTCGAGGCACTCTTATCGCCGCTACCACTCGGCGCGCTACCCCCTTTACTAGTAGTAGTAGTAGTAGTAGTAGTAGTAGTAGTGCTACCACCCTTCTCTTGCTTCTTCTTCGTCGCGGCGCCGCCGCTACTCTTCTCTTGTTCCTTCGCCGCTCTTTGCGCCTCTTGCTGCGCCCTTCGTTCTGCTTTCGACGCCGCTTTTTGTAATTTCGGTTCCGGTTTCCCTTCTGAAGCCATTCTCGCCAGATGTTCTTGTCGTCTGCGTTCTTTTTCCTCAGCTTTTCGTTTCTTTTCTTCGTCTTTATCGCTCTCTGGAAGAGGAGGAGGAGGAGGAGGAGCAGGAGCACCATCAGCTTCTTTTTCTTGCACCGGCTTTTCTTCTTTCGTCTTCTTCCTCTCTGGACTTTGTTGATGCAAAGAAGACACGTTTAAGACGCTTCCAAACCCGGCCGTGATGGATGCCACCGCGGCGTCGTCGTTCTCTTCTTTACTCGTCGCGACGACATCGTTCGTACTGCTCCCAATCACCGCAGAGGACGACGACGGCGTTGTTTTTTTACTGCCTAAACCGGTGTTTGTATTCGTCGTCGCGTTCCCGTCTTCTTCGCCGATGGTAAACCCAACTTGTCGAACAATCGGTTGCGGTTTAGACGACGACGATTGGGACGACGACGGCATCTCGTATATCTTCTTCTGTGCGTGAACACAATAAAAAAGTACGACGAGAGCAGACCTTTGGAGGTTTTTTCTGACGAAGAAGAAGAGAAGAAGTCTCTCTCTTTTCAGTCCAAAAGTTTACGTCGTAACACTTCACAGAAGGAGGAACCACACACTCTTAGAGACACTTAAAAGACTTCAAAAGAAAGAAGAATGATCTCGACGACGACGACAAAAACGAGAGCATCGAGACCGAGAACCTTTTCCTCGTTTCCTTTCTTCTTCTTCTCTTCCTTCTTCTTCTTCTTCTTCTTCTTCATCTTCTCTCTCGTAAAAGTGGGAGCGTTTAAAGCGCAAGATTTCAAGACGTGCGAAACGTCGTCGTTTTGTAATCGACACCGGGACGCCGCGCCGAAAGCGTACGGGAAGTTGATCGTACCATCATCGTCATCATCATCATCAGCGTCGTCGTCGTCGTCGTCGTCGCAAGAGCGCAGTAATAGAAAGGAAGAAGACGAAGATGAAGCGTCGTTCGATGTGCTCTTAGATGATATGAAAACATCGGTGGAGATGAAACTGAATGCGTACGCGAACGGTGCCGTGCGACTCCGGTTCGACGATATCTTACACCCGAGGTACGTGCCGAAAGATGTCTTGGTACCAGAGGAAACCGTGAAGGCGTTGCAGACGAAATGGGTGGTAGAGAGGAACATGGAAAAGAACGCGGAGAGCGGGAAGACAGAAACGGTGTTGAAAATGGTTGCCAGCGGGATGAACGTTCGCGTTCGCGTAGAGCACGAAACGCCGCTGGCTGTGGTCGTGGAACGAGACGGTGTTGAAGTTATGGCGTTCAATCGAGAAGAGACGTTCGCGTTTGAGACGGTAGATGATGTGAGTGGTCTCGCTCGAGAAGGAGACAACACGGTAGAAACGTTCAACTCGCACACGGATTCGAGACCGTACGGAAACACGGCGATTTCGTTCGACGTGTCGTTCCCGAACGCGACGGACATGTACGGTTTACCGGAACGCGCGACGAGTTTGAGCTTGAAATCTACGATTAAACGACCGTCGTCGCAAGAAGAGGTGGATCAGAAACTACATCACGAATCAGAACCGTACAGATTATACAATTTAGACGTTTTCGAATACGAATCGGAATCCCCTTTTGGATTGTACGGATCCATCCCGATGTTGCTCGCGCACGGGAGTAAAAATGTAAATGGAGCCGGGAATGACGACGGTAAGGCGAGGGAGACGATATCGTCTGGCATGTATTTCCACAATCCGACAGAAACGTACGTGGATATCGTGAAAGAGGAAAGTTCGTTAGACGAGCGCACGTCGCATTGGATGGCAGAATCCGGTGCGCTCGATTTGTTTTTGTTTCCAGGAATGGATTTTGCGAGCATTCATAAAATGTACGGCGATTTTCTAGGCACGACTGCGTTGCCGCCGCTATTTTCTCTCGGATACCACCAGTGTCGCTGGAACTATCGCGACGAGCAAGATGTGGAGGAAGTGGACGCTGGATTTGATGAGCACGACATTCCATACGACGTCATTTGGCTCGACATTGAACACACGGACGGGAAAAGGTACATGACGTGGGACAGCACAAAATTCCCAACGCCGGAACGCATGATTAACGATATCGCAGAAAAGGGGCGCAAAATGGTTGTCATCATAGATCCTCACGTAAAGAAAGATGACAAGTATCCAATATTCAAAGAGGCCGAGTCGAAACAGTATTACGTGAAAAAGAACGACAAAACGACAGATTTCGACGGCTGGTGTTGGCCAGGCTCTTCCATGTATTTAGACGTCACAAACCCGGACGTTCGTTCGTGGTGGGCGTCTAAATTTGCCTTGGACTCGTATAAAGGCTCGACGCCTGATTTATACGTGTGGAACGATATGAACGAACCGTCCGTGTTCAACGGGCCAGAAATTACAATGCAAAAAGATTTGATCCATCACGGCGAGGTCGAACACAGAGAAGTGCACAATGTTTTCGGCATGTATTATCATATGGCAACGGCAGAAGGTATCGAAAAGAGGCAAAATGAACGACCATTTGTTTTATCGCGCGCTTTTTTCGCGGGGACGCAAAGAATAGGTCCGATTTGGACTGGCGACAACGCCGCAGATTGGGAACATCTCAGAGTCTCCGTTCCGATGGTCTTGACGCTTGGACTTACCGGGTTACCATTCTCGGGCGCAGACATTGGTGGTTTTTTCGGCAATCCTGATTCTGAATTGCTCGTTAGATGGTATCAACTCGGTGCTTTCTATCCTTTCATGCGTGGACACGCGCACATTGACACGAAACGTCGCGAGCCGTGGCTTTTTGGTGACGAAAATACAAACTTAATTCGCGAGGCCATTCGAAACCGGTACCGATTGTTGCCTACGTTTTACGCGCTCTTCGATGAAAACAGTCGATTAGGCACTCCAATCGTGCGGCCGTTGTTTTATGCATTCCCAGATGACCCGAGAGTCCTTCGCAAAGATGATTGCTTCATGCTCGGCGACGCGCTGCTCGTATACCCAGTCATGGAAGCCGGCGCTTCCCAAATTGAAATATATTTACCAAAAGGCGTTTGGTACGACGTCGATACGAACGAAAAGCACTTTGGTCCAAAAGAGTTCATGAAGAAAGTCACCATGCGCGACATTCCGCAGTTTCAAAGAGGTGGTAGTATTCTAATCACAAAGGAACGCGCGCGTCGTTCTACGAAGGCTCAACGAAACGATCCAATCACTATTTCCATCGCCCCGGACGAGAAAGGCGAAGCGCGAGGTGCGTATTACAACGACGACGGCATATCGTTCGCGCACGCGTCACCGAGTGGACGCAACAGGAAGAAACTGTGGTGGTCTCGTTACGCCCTCGCGACGAGCACATATGACCCGGTTTCATCAAAGGTACCATTTTTTATCGACGAAACCGAAGTAGAGCGCGTGCGCGTATTAGGAGATGACGAATTAAACGCGTCATGGAAACAAGCAAACTTAAATCCGCCTAGATCGCCACAAAAGAATACCAGCGACGTGGCTTTTGAAAGCAACGGCGTGCTGAACATTAACGCGCCGTTTTCGTCCATGCACGGCGTCTTTGTCATAGGATTAGTCAAGTAATTTATTAGAATAATACAATAATACTTCAATTGTATTTTGTGTATGCCGATACTCCTCAAACGCACACACGAGAGAGTCCGTGCATCACTCTCTTTCTCTCCTCAAAAAAACAAAAGATGGATACGCGAATTGTACAAACACAATAAAACAAAACAAAAGAGAAGAAGGAAGATATACGAACGCCGATGATTGCGGTTGCTTCCACCTCATCACGAGGAGGAGTGACAGTTTCATCATCGGCGTCATCCTTCGATCGTGCTTCGCTCGTCTCGCATCACGCTGCTGCTCATAAACATCAACTCCGTCGAGGAAGAACGCAAAGATTAAACGTCGTCGTTCACGAGCAACACGACAAAAGCGACAACGCTGGACAACAGTCACCTTCCTCGTCGTCGTCAAATCTAGGGTCGTCTAAGGACGACCGCGGCGAGGATGATATCAGCACACGTTTTCGCGAATCGAAGATGAAATCGAAATCGTCAATGTCCGACGAAGACAGAGAAGAGGCTTTGGAACAAATGCGCGAATTGTTTATCCAACATCCAAAGGAAGGGAAAGTAGTGAACGAACTCGTCAAACAATTGAGAAACTACTCGCGACGCGACATAAATAAGAATAATAACGCAATAAAAGAAGCGCTGAAGGCACTGGAAGTACACAACGAGAGCGTCGAGGAGAAGAACTTGAGTTCAGGGACGTTGACGACGTGGGCAGTTTTACTCGAAAGCGAGAGAAACTATAAACTCGCTCGCGAAAAATTCGCTCTCGCGTGCGCGGTAGACTCGAAGAATTTCGCCGCTCCGCACGCATGGGGTATGATGGAACAGAAGAGAGGTAATTACGACAAGGCGAGGAAGTTGCTGATGAAATCTTTGGAAATAACGCCGAGGTCTACAACGTATAACGCGTTGGCAAATTTAGAAAATCGAGTCGGAGATAGAAAACAGGCGAGGAAGTATTACGAGAAATCCATCGAGAAGCAATCCGGGCGAAACGCCAATGCTTCAAGTTCAGGATACACGCAATTTGCGATGTTTGAAACTTCGTGTGGAAACTTTGACAAAGCGGAGGAACTGTTCGAGCGAGGATGGGCTCTTCTCGAATCGTCGAAATCTTCATCGTTCTCGTCTGAATCGGTACATTTATTGACGAATTGGGCAGACTTATTGAGTAAGCGCATGTTGACGCTGCAAAATCAAACTAATTCCGAGGTTAAGGATGTCGTGAATGGTAGAAATGGTAGCAGTAAGAGTAGCAATAGTGATAGCAACGATTCTATTAGAAAGGTATTCGAAGAGCGTGTGAGCGAAAAATTTAGATTGGCGGCAAAATTAAATCCAAGCAGAGCGGAAACTTATACGTCTTGGAGTTTGAGTGAGAGGGCTTTTACGAGTAAATTTGATGCGAGTGATAGTAATAAGCGTTCGGTAACATCGCGCGAGTACGATATCATAACGGAGGGTATTAGAAGATGTCCTGGAGAGTCGAAACTTTATTTAGCAGAGGCGATGTATTTGCGAAGAGAAAATAGAACAGAAGAAGCGTTGGAAAAACTCGAAGTTCTTAGTGAAAGATCGTTCGGGAATCAGTTG
>Ga0181597_10000771_pt1 | contig 36098 bp, 28 predicted proteins | sample 041ome_5_FD_148647 | JGI IMG/M metagenome (GOLD analysis project Ga0181597, IMG submission 148647) | Coastal salt marsh microbial communities from the Groves Creek Marsh, Skidaway Island, Georgia - 041403US metaG (spades assembly) | ecosystem: Environmental > Aquatic > Marine > Intertidal zone...
GCCTCCCTGGCCGTCTTCCAGGGAGGTGTGTGGGGGTGTTTGGTTTTGGGAACCAAGTCGGCCAAGGCGTGCAAGACGGGCACGCCGACACAGCGAGGCAAGGCCCTGCAAGACTGGCCGGTCTTGCATGACCCAAGGGGTGGCATTGCCGTGGTTATATCCATGGTTCTGCCAATTCATCCCATCCCCTCCGTTCTCTCACCACTTATTGTTGGTATTCGCTGCGTCGTATCGTTTCGGCTCTGGACGCCTCCAAAGCCAAATCGAGTGTCTCGCTGACGGCTTGCAATTCAGCCGTCGCTTTCTTGATGTACAATTTCAAACCCTCTTGAGCGGCGATTTCGGGCGTGGTGCCCTGCAACTCGTAGAGCTTGCCCAATTGGGCCTGATCGTTTCGGCCCAAGGGGATACGAATGGATTTCATGTCAACCAAGAGGGGTTGGTTGTGGAGGAATTCTTGGATGGCCAGGCGGACCACATCCGAGCGGTTTCGGGCGCCCTCCATGCCGACGCGTGCGTCGAGGAGGGCCAAGTCCTCCTCGGTGATTCGCAGCGAAACGGCGGTGGTTGGCTGGGTCATTCCTGTTCCCTCGTAAACATAGACAGACGAGTCGACTCTATAAACGTAACTCATATGATGACAAAATGTCATTTTCTGTCATACGGCTGCGCTTCCGGCTTCCACTTCAACCCTTGCGAAGTTTCAAAGACGAGCATGCAGAGCCCAATCCATGCCTCTTGAACCGACCCGTGGCCTCTATCTCTATCTCGAAACCCTCCAGGTGGCTTTTGATGACAACATCGTGACCGACGATGAAGCCCAAATCTTGCACATTCTCGCCCAAGCATTGGGCGTTGCCCCATCCGATACGGCCGAGTGTCGCGCCGTCGTCGAGGGCGAAGTCCCCTCGCCGTTTACCGACGATAGCAGCTACAGTGGCCATCACATGGGCGATGCAACGACCTATCAGTCGGCACTGATCGCCGCTTTGGACGATGATGTCATCACGGAGGACGAGTGGGCCATGCTCGACCGCCTTCGTCGCGTCATCGGCATTCAAGAGAACGAACACGCGCTGATTGAAGAGGCCATTCGAGCGATGGTCGAAACCGACGACCAGGGCCAGCGCCGCGTGGAACGCCTCGAACGTTTCGTCTCTGTGTGTCCTTATTGAGTGCCCCTTTTGAGAAGGCGACCACGCCAACGGAACCCGTTTCCGTGGAGGTCATTCAAGGACAACCATTAGAAAGGGTCTGCATTAGGGCGGGCCAATACACCTGACGGTGTGAGAAGGTATGCCAATGAGTGCCATTGATGCAATTTATGCAAAAGTCGTAGCCCGTGACCCAGAACAACCGGAATTCCATCAAGCGGTCAAGGAAGTCCTTGAATCGTTGGAGCCCGTTCTTGAGGCGAACCCCGAATACACCTCCGTGGTGGAGCGCGTGGTTGAACCCGAGCGACTCATTCATTTCCGCGTCCCTTGGGTGGATGACAGCGGTGCCGTTCAGGTTAACCGTGGCTTCCGGATTCAATTCAACGGAGCGATCGGGCCCTACAAAGGCGGGCTTCGATTTCACCCGAGCGTGAACGCCTCGATTTTGAAGTTCCTTGCGTTTGAGCAGATTTTCAAGAACTCCTTGACCGGCTTGCCCATGGGCGGCGGTAAAGGTGGATCGGACTTTGACCCCAAGGGCAAGTCCGACGGTGAAGTGATGCGGTTCTGCCAGTCCTTCATGATGGAACTTTGGCGACATATCGGTCAAGATTGCGACGTCCCCGCCGGTGATATCGGGGTGGGCGGCCGAGAAATTGGATACATGTTCGGCATGTACAAGCGCCTTCAAAACGAATTCCAAGGCGGTGTACTCACCGGGAAGGGGTTGTCCTACGGGGGCTCCTTGATTCGTCCTGAAGCCACTGGATACGGCTTGGTGTACTTCGCTCGTGAAATGCTGGCGACCAAAGGCAAGTCCTTCGAAGGTGCCGTTGTCTCGATTTCGGGATCCGGTAACGTGGCTCAATTTGCGTGTGAAAAGGTGCTTGACCTCGGTGGAAAGCCCGTCACGTTCTCGGATTCATCGGGCTGGATTCATGACCCCGAAGGCATTGACCGCGAGAAGTTGGCTTGGGTCATGGACCTCAAGAACAACCGCCGCGGACGAATTTCCGAATACGTCAAGCAATTCCCATCAGCCACGTTCACCGCCAGCGCCCCTGAGCCTGCAGTCAACGGTCTTTGGGGCGTTGATGTGGACGTCGCTTTGCCTTGCGCTACGCAAAACGAACTGAACGGCGAGGAAGCTGCGATGCTGGTTGCCAACAAGGTGATTGCCGTTGGTGAGGGGGCCAACATGCCGTGCACCCCTGAGGCGGTTGAAGTGTTCCAAAAGTCAGGCGTCTTGTTCGCACCCGGAAAGGCATCCAACGCAGGCGGTGTCGCCACCTCCGGCCTTGAAATGTCCCAAAACTCTCTGCGGATGCCTTGGACCCGCGAGGAAGTGGACCAAAAATTGGAAAACATCATGATTGACATCCACAAGAACGCCTTTGAAACGGCCAAGAAGTACGGGCGAGAAGGCGATTATGTGTTTGGTGCGAACGTGGCGGGCTTCCTCAAGGTCGCTGAAGCCATGATCGCTCAAGGCATCGTGTGAGCATCACGGTTCAAGCGCCGATACTGGCTTGGTTCCAAAAGCACTCGGCCAACGCCTTTTGATGCGTTGAAAGAGCCAGCGTGAGAAGACCATTGATGCTCCGAGAAACAGGACGGAAGTCCACCACGGGGCCGAGTCGTTAGTGGCCAAGAGATACGTCGCCACAAGAATACCCGTGCCGTAAACGGCTCGAAAGGCCGAGAAAATCATCAAGCCACGAAACCAGGGCTTGGCCACCAAACGGTTCAACCGCTCAGCCAACAGCGCCACCTCGCCTCAGCCGCGAAATTCAGCAAAGTATTGCTGTGTGTATCGAACGGCGTCTTCGTGTGGGTAGCCTTGGGCGATGAGCCCGTTGTAATACTCGGTGGACGGGTCGGGTTGAACGGGTGGAGGTGCGTAAACAGGTTGAGCCACGGCAGGCGGTGCTGTTGCGACGGGTTGTACTGATTGCGGAACACCAAAGCCGGGAGGCGGGGTAACGTACGTCGATGTTGCGGCATATGCCGGCGTTTCCATGTTCAGTTGCGTGACGGCCCACTCACCTTCATCGGTACCTCCACGTCGCCGCATGAGCAGGGCGAGAAGAGCGAGGATGAACAGCAGACCAACGCCGCCACCGATCAACACCGTAGGGGATGCAAGAGAGATTCCCTCGGCTTCGGGCTCGAGGATCCAACGTGCTGGGTCCTCGGGGTACGCATCTGCCCCGTCAGCAGCTCGCCATTCGGGGGTTGGGTCGGAATAATTGTCGCCGTCGGTGTCCACGCATCCGAGGCGGTCTGCAGTGGAATTCCCAAAGGCGAGCGGACAGGCATCGGCGCCTTGCTCAAACGTCCAAAGTTCGTCGGCATCAGAGCGCCCATCGCCGTCGCTGTCTTCGCAGCCAAAGCGGTCGGTGGTGGAGGTGCCGCGAACAGTTGGGCAAGCGTCGGGGCGGTCCCCGTTGGGGTTGTCACCAAAGAAATCGTTGTCCTGGTCCGACCATTGCGTCGCATCGGACATGAAGGCGTCTGCACCTTGAAGTGGCGTCCACGCCAACTCCGGGTCCGAAAAGCCGTCTTGATCGCTATCCGCACAGCCGAGTCGGTCTTCGGTTGAGGTTCCTGGAACATCAGGACACGCATCGGCATCGTTGCCGGACGCGTTGTCGCCGTAGCCGTCACCGTCGGTGTCTTCCCATTGCGTTGGGTCATTGGGGAAGGCGTCCTGAAGGTTGTACCATCCATCGCCGTCTTGGTCCGGACATCCGACCATGCCGTTTTGCCATGAGGTGCCTTCTTGGCTTGGACACGCATCTTGTTGCGTCGTCGCAGCGTTGAACTCACCAGGCCATGATGGGTTCCGGTCCTCCCACGTGGAGTTTGCATAATTGTCACCGTAGCCGTCTCCGTCAAAATCCGACCACTGGGTGGGGTCATCGACAAAAGCGTCGGCGCCGTCCTCAGGGTTCCACAAGTTGTCTGAGTCAGAATAGCCATCACCGTCGGTATCGGCACAGCCAAGGCGGTCAAGCGTCGAGGTTCCGCTCACATCAGGGCAGTCATCGGGCGTTGTTCCCTCGGGGTTGTCCCCGTAGCCGTCACCGTCTGCATCGAACCATTGCGTGGGGTCGAGCATGAAAGCATCGTCCTCATCAGCCCATCCGTCGCCGTCCATGTCGGGGCAAGCGTTCTTCCCGCCCAATGTCGAGTTCCCGGCTTGGTTGGGACAATCGTCAAAGTTGTCGGACCAGCCATCGCCGTCGCTGTCCACGCACCCCTCTTCACCAAGCGTAGAGGTGCCGATGACGGTTGGACAATCGTCGCTGACGTCCTCAAATCCATCGCCGTCATCATCCGAGTCTTCATCGGCATCACGGCATCCATCTCCGTCTACATCGGTGATGCTGTCGGACTGCCAGGTGGGTCGAGGGGGCTGGTAGGACGAGCGAGGACATTGGTCGTTGGCATTTTCCACGCCGTCGTTATCCATGTCGTTGTCTTCAACGCCGTCTTTGCATCCGTCGCGGTCCCAGTCTGTTGAGTTTGCAGGGTCGGTGAAGTCTTGAGTTGAATCCCAATTTGCTTCGCCTGAACGGGGGCAATGGTCTCCTGAGTTGTCCGTGATTCCATCGTTGTCGTCATCCACGTCACAGGCGTCCCCCTGGGCGTCACCGTCGGTGTTCTCTTGCATTGGATTGGAATCGGTTGGGCAATTGTCGGTATAGTCGGGGATGCCGTCGTCGTCGGAATCCGCTTTGAGGGCGGGGTTGACGGCCCAAACAAAGGCATCCCATCCTCCGGTACTGTTTACGCTGTTGGTGCCTTTGGTGATGGTGTTGCTTCCGGCTGGCCCGACAAAGGAACCCACCACGGCGACAATGTCGCTGGAATTGACGGCGATGTCCCATCCCACCTCAAGGGCATTGCTTCCCGTGACATCAAGCCAAGACCAGCCACCTGTTGCCGTGATCCCGCCCATGATGGCGTCAGCATCGAGCGAGGCAATCCAGGAACTGCTGGTCCCGGTGGTCGATTTCGTACCGGCGCTAAACGTCCCATCGAGGAAAAACGAGGTGAAGACGATCTCGCCTCTCGAGGTCAACTCCATGCCTTGAAGTCCGTCACCGCTGCTGGAGCCTCCGGTTGCAGCCCATTGGTTGGCCGATGTTGCTCCTTCCTTGATGAAGAACAAGTCTGCTCCGCCTTTGTTGGCGGTGATGGACCAACCGTTCTTTGCCATCGTTCCTTCGAACGAGCCACCGAGATACAGGTCGCCGGAACCGTCGATGGCGAGTTTGCTCAGCGTCACGGCTTGATTGGCGATGCCGTAGCCCGTGAGCGATTGGAAGGCGCCAGCTGACGAGACCTTGAGCAGAAAGGAATCTTGGGTTCCAACGGTGTTGTAACTGTTGGTGCCGAACAGGATGTTGTTTTGGGTCACCCCGGAGACATAGATTGCGCCCCCTGCATCAACCACGACATCGGTCACCTGTTGGTTGCCGATACCACCGCCGGTGACGACCCACTTGAGGGCTCCGTTCATCCCGTCCAATTTTGCCACAAACACCTCCGCATTCGAGACATTGATTGTCGTGCCTCCGAAATCAGTTTCTCCAGAGAAATACCCGGCCACGATGACATCACCGGTTTGGTCCACGGTAATGGCTTGAGGAATGCTTGCGTCGGTGGAGGAGTTTGGTTTGGTTTGGAACCCTTTTGCCCACATCCAATTGCCTGCGGTGTCGGTTGAGGCGATAAAAGCGTCAAATTGAACGGCACTGGTCAACGAGGTGCTCCCGAAATCGATGGGCCCATACATGTAACCCGAAACCACGGGTTTCCCGGTCGAGGAGGCGATGTCGGTGAGGAAAGACACGCCGCCTTGGCTATGGTCTGCACCAACCAAGAAGTTCCAGGTGCCGGCGTCGTCGAGGGAGGCAAGATAGAAATCTTGGCCGTTTGAATAGGGGGAAGTGGGCGTGTAGGTGTGGGTTCCGAACGTCAAGGCTTGTGCTGATGAGTTGACTTCACCGGCAACGAAGTACCCGTTGTCCGACGCGACGATGGCCCCGGCGAACTCGTCATGGGAGGTTGACCCTCCGCTTGCAAGGAAGACTTCAGGCGTTGAGGAACGCCCTGAGGTTGGTAAGGGGGCATTTCCCTCAGCCATGGCCAAAGGCGCTGGGGCTGGTGGGGTCATGAGCACGCTCAAGAGAAGCAGTGTGACGAGTGCGGTGCTGGTGGCGACGGTCCGGTGGCCCATGAGCAAGGCTACCGCTCAAGGGACATCAAGGCTTGGACGGGTTGGCCCGTCCGGTCTCAATCGAGGTTGGTGTCGAGCGCCATCAAATCGCTGTCACCAGCATCGAGCACGGTGATGGTGGACACCGAAAACGGCTTTCCGCATGCGATTCCCAATTCTCGGTTGACCATCCGGGCTCGGTGCATCGTCACTTCGGGGTGCGCGGCACGGAGCGCAGTGGTGTAGTCCTCGGGGCAGTTGGCGGCCAGAATGATCATTTTGGCTGCACCGCTTGCGCAGGCGTCTTTGGCTTGTCGTTGTCCAAACAACAGGTTTCCTGTTGCGATTGCGTTCTTCAATTGTCGGCTTAGGTCCATTTTTCTTCCTCCATTCTCCACATGTGTTTCTCATGGTTGGAACATCATTCCTCAGGAATGTAGTAGAGCGCAACGCTGCCGGTTCCCAAGGAAATGGGTTGGCCGACGATGATGTTCTCTGCAACACCGGTCAAGTAGTCCTTCTCACCGATGATACCGGCCTTGAGGAGGTGGTTCACGGTCACTTCGAAGGCTGCACGAGCGAGGATGCTGTGCTTGGTTCCGGAAACACCGTGTCGGCCGATGGCTCGCACTTCACCCTCGGAGGTCATCACATCAGCAACCATCAACAGGTGGCGGACGTCGACTTCGAGACGAGCACCGTCAAGCGTCAGTTGCAATTCGTTCACGATGGCTTGTCGGGCAGCTTCAATACCCAAGTAATCGTAAATTTCGATGATGTTGTTGGTGTAGGTGCGGGACCGGTCAATGCTCTCCAATTCGCTGATGCGTTGAAGGTTACTTCCAATGGTCGAGAGGTAATACTCGCCGGTTTTGTCGTCGAGCTGTGGGTTCGCACGCTCAATACCGGGGATGCCCTTGAGACGCATGTCGCGAATCTTTTCTTCCAGTTGCAGAAGCATCGTGTACGACGGAGGGTTCTCCGCCAACTCGGCGAGGTCGTCCTCGGAGTGAACACCTGGAATGAGCGTCAACGTGGACGGGTTCTTTTCCTTGTCCGCTTGAACGAGCAGACGTGTGGCTCGCTCCAACTTGTCCTTGACCTCAGCAGCGGTCATGTTCTTTTGCTTGAGGTTGGCTTTGTTGAGTTGGAGGACCAAGCGTCGCTGGGCCACGTCGGTTTCCAACTTGGCGATGTTCACCGTGGTCGTCACCTCAATGGCGGCGGCCAATTTCCGTGCAGCGTTCCCGTCGTTTTTCTGCCCCTCCTTCATTCGGATGGTCATCGTTGGCGTTTGCGGCACTTTGCGGGCGTCAACGATCTCGATGATTCGAGGAAGACCTTGGGTCACGTTGACGGTGGCCACACCTGCATAGTGGAACGTACGCATGGTCATCTGTGTACCCGGCTCACCGATGGATTGTGCGGTGATGATGCCGGCGGCTTCGTAGGGGTCAATGCTGGCTCGCCCAAGAGCCTCGATGGATTCAGCGATGATCTTCTTGGCTTCCGGCTTGGTCAACTTTTTCTTTCCACGGGCATGACATGCTTTGGTCAATTCGGCCAGAATACGGTTGGTAAAGCGGGTGGAACCGGCATCATCTGCAGCGCCTCGAAGACTTTGGTAGACGGGGTCATCTGCAAGAGCATCCTCCAGAGATCGCATTTTGCGGTCGTAGTCATAGGATTCCATGTCGGCGACGGTCTTCGTTCGCGTGCGCCGCTTGGAAAGGCGGACCTTCGTGATGGGTCCGGAGGCGTCTGCGTCGCCTTCGCGTCCTTTTACCGTGGCTGATACAATCGTGGCGTGAATGTTGCCGGCCTGCTCCGAATCGGTTTCGCAGATTTGAGCGATGTCGTTGGCGGTCATCACCTTGACATCGTCCCACTTGCGGTCGTCGGCCAGAGCGTGGGCAAAGGTTTCCTCAATGCCCAAATCCATGAGCTTCTTCTTGGTTGCACTCTTAACGACCATCAGTCCTCACCTCCACCTTCGATTTCGTCGGCTTCAAATTCCCAAGCCCCCATGTCCTCTTCATCGGAGTCGCGGTCAAAGGATTCTCGGTCAATTTCAAGACCGCCTTCGGTGCCCAGTGCTGAGTCAACGATGACATCGATGTTGAACGGTGAACCGTGCACGCCTCTTGAGGGGTCAATGCCGTCTTCGCCGTAGCTGAACTGGATGATGCGGTTTGCTGTGTTTCTGACGGAGAGCATGTCGTCATCGTAGACCTTCAGGTCGTCCATGGCGTTGATCAATCGGCGTTGCATGTAACCGGATTTCGCCGTACGAACCGCCGTGTCAACCAAGGACTCACGACCGGAAACCGAGAGCATGAAGAACTCCGTTGGTTCCAAACCACGCTTGAACGAAGAGGCGATGAAACCGCGCTCGTCTGCACCACGTCCGCCTCGCTTGAAGTGAGGCAGAACACGTTCGTCGTATCCCCGCTCCAGGCGCTTTCCACGGACCTTTGCTTGGCCGATGGAAGCAGCCATCATGGTCAAGTTATCCATGGAACCGCGGGCTCCGGAGATGGCCATATTGACGGCAGCGTTCGTTGAACCGGACTTGTTGAGTTCGTCCTTTGCGATGTCACCGGCTTCTTGCTTGCCTTTGTCAAGCATTTGCATGATGTTTTCTTCCAGCGTTTCGCGTTGGGTTCGTCCAGGACGAGCTTCGTAGCCTTTCCCGGTCTTTCCGAACTTTTCGAGTTCCTCGTTAACGCCATCTTGAGCGAGGGCGTTGGCTGCGTTGATGGCGGCCACGGCCTCCTCTGAGAGGTCTTCATCGTCGATACCCGTGGTGAAACCGAGCGAAGTACAAGCGGCGATGGACAATCGGGTAAACTCGTCAAGGAAGCGCGCACCTTGTTCGGGACCATTGGTTTGGACGATGGCGTCCAACAATCGGCCGTCTTCAGCACCGATGGCTCGCTTGTCGAGGGTTCCGTCCACGTTGCCGTTCTTGACCATCACCATGTCGTTGGATCGGCTGCGGAACCGAAGGTGGATGTTGTCAGGGATGATGAGCGAAATGATGTCTTGTCCTCGGAAGGCGGGGTTGCCGTCGGCATCCGTCACCAACTCGGGCAGTTGGCCGGTGTAACCGATGTTTCCAAGCATCTCAAGACCGTGGGCCTGGCGAATGAGCGTCCCGGGGCGGGACAGCAAGTAAGCGCCGGAAATGTGGTCGTGGATTCCACCGATCACCGCACCGCCGTAACGGGGCGTGAGGATGTGTTCTTGGACGCGCATCAAAATCTTCGCTTCGGCTCGGGCTTCTTCCGACTGGATGACGTGAAGGTTCATTTCGTCCCCGTCAAAGTCAGCGTTGTAGGGCGTACAAACTGCGAGGTTGAAACGGAACGTGTGGCCTTTCATGACACGAACTTCGTGCACCATCATCGACATGCGGTGCAACGAGGGTTGTCGGTTGAAGATAGCGACATCACCGTCGATCAGGTGACGCTCAACTTGGAGACCAGGCTTGGGGTTGCCGTAGCGGTCCAAGGTGGAGAGTCGGTCTTCAACACCGGTTCGCTCTTCGCCCCACTCGTCGAAGGGGCTGCCGCAGTGAGGGCAAGCCACCTCGAGGTGTTCGGGGAAGGGTTCGGGGTGCGGGTTGTCCGCTTGGGCCAACTCGTGCATCCAACGGTAATGAAGCACAGCTCGAGGGTCGTCCTCGGAGAGTTTCTTCCCCTTCTCATCGATGCCTTGGAGGTTGTTGAGGGTCGCATCGTCGTTGACGACATAGATCACTTCCTCTTGTTGGTCCATTCCACTGAGGGAAATCTGCTTTTGAATGACCAATCCGGGCAGGAAGTTTGGTGCAGGCAGAACCGAGTGAAGGTCATGGCGAGTGGTGGTGTCTTCGTTGCATTCGGGGTTGTGGCAGCGGAATCCTGCATTGATCAAACGGCTTCGCTGGTTGATTTTGACACGTCGACCGTCACCGCGCACGATGTAGTTCACGCCAGGGTGAACTTCGGGGCCACGCAGGATCATTTGGCGCATTTGCTCTCGGTTACGGGTTGTCACGCGGATGGGAACCGTCAATTCCTTGGCGATTTTGGTCGGCACACCGACTTCGTTCACGCTGAGGTAGGGGTCGGGTGAAATCACCGATCGCGCACAGAAGTTGACACGCTTACCGGACAGGTTGCTTCGGAAGCGACCCTCCTTCCCCTTCAGGCGCTGCGTGAGCGTCTTGAGGGTGCGGCCGGAGCGGTGGCGTGCGGGTGGAATGCCAGAGGTTTGGTTGTCAAAGTAGGTGGTGATGTGGTATTGGAGCAATTCCCACAGGTCCTCAACGATGAGTTGCGGAGCACCGGAGTCACGGTTTTCCCGCAGACGTTGGTTGATCCGGAGGACGTCAACCAACTTGTGGGTCAAGTCGTCTTCGGAACGGTCGCCGCTGTCGAGGGTGATGGAGGGGCGCACCGTGATTGGAGGCACGGGGAGCACCTTCAGGACCACCCACTCGGGACGGTTTTGCTTGTCCATCCCGATGAAGATCAAGTGTTCGGGGGGGATGCTGCTGAGCCATTCACGAACATCTCGGGGGTTGAGTTTCCGTTCGGTGTTGTCGTGCTTCTCTTTGAATGTGGTTGGTTTGTCAAGGATGATTTTTCCTTGGGACGATCCGCAGTGCATGCATACCTTTCGCTTGGTGCCCGAGGTCACTTTCTCCACTTCTTTGATGATCTTCGAGAACTCCGTCGAACCAACACCGTGTTTGGTGATGACATCACGAATTCGGTTTCGGTAGAAGTCCTGTTCGGTTTGCTCGGGGTTCGACCCGGGAGATGTACCCGGTTCGCTGTGAAGCAAGATGTTGCTGCACTCGTTGCAGGTTGCCTTGAGTGCGGTCTTGATGAGGTTCACGAAACCGATGTGGATGACGGGCAATTCCAGTTGGATGTGACCAAAGTGGCCGGGGGAATCTTGGTACTGGCAGTTGTCTGTCGGGCAGAGAAGGCCGGGTTCGATAACACCCATGTGCGGGTCCATCAAACCCTGCTTGTAGGCGTGTCCGTCGTCCTTGTAGGTGTCTGCCGTTTTCACTTCAACAGCAGACATTTTGCGGATTTCTTGTGGGTCCATCAAACCAAATCGAATCTGGGCGATTCGCTTGGGGATCATTGTGCTTTTTCGGCTCATTTTCGGTCCTCCAGTTCAAGACGCATGGCCACACCTAAACTCTTCATTTCGTCCAGGAGCAGCTTGAACGCGTAGGATGTTTGCACCTTGTAGACTTCAGCACCATCGCCGTGGATGGGACTGACGTAGGTGCCACGCTTTGGGTCGTACCAAGCGATGTGGCCGGATTGAGCGCAGACGTACATGTCAATACCGTCCGATTCATCGAGCAATCGGTCCTTGATGACCATCGATGCGCCGTGTGCAATCAAACAGTCACGCTCCATTTCACCAAATCGAAGACCGCCTTGTCGGGCACGTCCTTCGGTGGGTTGGCGGGTCAAAATTTGGACCCGGCCGCGGGACCGGGCGTGGATCTTGGAACTCACCAAGTGGTGCAATCGCTGGTAGAAGATGCATCCGACGAAGATTTCGGCAGGATAGCTTTCGCCGGTCTCCCCGTTGATCATCATCTCTCGTCCGGTGTGAGCCAAGCCGTTTCTGACCAGGCCGTCCCGAAGACTCGATTCCTTCTCGCCTCGGAAGGCCGTTCCGTCAATGCGGCGTCCTTCCATGGCGCCAACTTTGCCGCCGATCATCTCAAGAACGTGGGCAACGGTCATTCTGGACGGAATGGCGTGGGGATTGATGATGAGGTCGGGAACGACTCCGTCGGGCGTGAAGGGCATGTCTTCTTGTTCCACCAAGCGTCCAATAACGCCCTTTTGACCGTGGCGAGATGCGAACTTGTCGCCGACTTCGGGGATTTTGTGGCTTCGGACCATGACGCGAACCAAGCGACCGGAATCAAGGGATTCCGTGACGTAGACATTGTCCACCCATCCTTTCTCGCCGTGGCGAACGAGCATGGAAGATTCCCTTCGCTCTTGAGCCATCAAGAAGTGGCCGCCGGAGGACTCTTCCAAGAAGCGAGGAGGGCTGGTCTTTCCGACCAACACGTCGCCGCCTTCCAACTGGGATTCGGGGACGGGCAAGCCGTCGGCTTCGAGGTGGAGGTAAGCTTCAGGTGTCTTCAAACCCTTGATCTCTTGTTTGGAGCTGCCCGGCTTCTCGATTTCTTCAACCTGGCCGCCTGGGAACCTTCTGCGTTCGGCGTTGTAGGTTCGGTTGAAGGTTGAGCGGCCCAGTGCACGATCGATGGAGCCTTTGTTCATGATGACGGCGTCTTGCATGTTGTAGCCGTGAAGCGACATGATGGCCACGATGAAGTTCTGTCCGCCAGGGCGGTCGTCGAAGTGGGTTGTTTCCATGGCTCGCGTCTTGGTGATGGAGCGCTGAGGGTAGTGAAGGATGTGAGCCCGTGTGTCCGGTCGTAGGCGGTAGTTTGCGCTGGGGATGCCCAAAGATTGCTTGACCATGGCGGTTCCACCGGTGACACGAGGGGTTGAGTTGTGTTCGGGGTAGGGGATCAGGGATGCGCAAACACCCAAGACAAGTTGCGGGTCGATCTCGCAGTGCGTGTGCTCGTCGGTGTAGAGCAGTGGCACTTCAAACGAGGTCGTCTCAACCTTCCCGTTGGGCATGCTGACCTTGGCTTTCAAGGCGGCGAAGGTTGAGCGTGGTTCTCCGAGGTTCATCCACTCCACGTCTTCGTACTTGACGACACGGCCGGCCAATCCTGCGGAGTCGCCTTCAGGCACGGTTTCAGGCAGCACGAACGGGCGAGGGGCGATGTAGAGGTCTTCTTCCTCTTCGGCGTCAACCCATTCCACCACACCTTCGATGACGAGTTGGCGGAAGTTCATTTCACCGCTTGCCAACTTCGAAAGGTGCTCGTGAGTCAGCCGGGGGGCGCCGTCGTAGAGGATGAGCAAGGGCCGTAGAATTCGACCCTTGTCGGTGTTGATGAAGATGTCCTTGTTATCGACATCGTGACGGATGGAAACTTCGGAGGGGATCACCCCGCGGCGGCGAGACGACTTGAAGTGGTCCACCAGTTTGGTTCCTCGCTTGTGAATTCCGTAGATGTCGCCGTTGACGTGCACGCGGTCGCCATCGGTCCAGTCATCGGGTTGATAAACGTCAAGTTCGTCGAGGCGTTCACGAATTTCCGTTTCGTTAATGTCCTCGGAGATGTCGATCATCTGGGCTGCGTTCTTGACCAAGCCGCAGTTTTGGCCTTCCGGCGTTTCGTTAGGGCAAAGTCGGCCCCACTGGGTGGGGTGAAGGTCCCGTGCTTCGAAGTGCGGTTGACTGCGAACGAGAGGAGAGGTCACGCGGCGCATGTGCGAAAGCGCAGCAAGGTAGGTCGTCCGGTCGAGCAACTGGCTGACGCCGGACCGTCCACCGACCCAGTTGCCGGTGGCCAGAGCGTGCATGATCTTTGACGTCAGCACATCGGGGCGCAGACATGAGGTGATTTTCAGCTCGCGCTTGCGGTTGTGATGGCGCTCAAGTTGGTACTTCAAATCCCGAGCGAGTTGTCCGGCTGAGACTCGGAAGAGGTCTTCGATGAGGTCTCCGGCGAGTCGGACGCGCTTGTTGGCGTAGTGGTCCTTGTCGTTGGGATCTCGCCCTTCAATGGCCATTTCCAACACTTGGCGAACGATTCGTCCGAGGTAGATGGCTTTCTTCTCGCGGTCTCCGGCTTGGTCGCCCAAGTGAGGGAGCAGTTCGCGGTCGAGCAACTGGTTCACGCGGGCCTCGCGGTATTCCTTTTGCTGGCCCGCAGCGAATTTCTTTTCGAGCCACTGGTGGCTTTCCTCGGTCGTCACGACTTTGTATTCTTCGTTGTCGTTGACCTCGTTGATGTTTGCAACGATGAACTTGAACGAATCGGTGTTGCCGGCGATGGCTTGGAAAATTTGTTGGTCGTTTTCAACACCGAGGGCTCGCATGAGCAGGACAACGGGGATGGCGGTGGTTCCCGCCGTGCTGATTTTGACCATGAGCATGCCGTCACGGCGCTTCTCAACGGTCAGGGGTTTCCGCATTCCGTCCTTTTGAGAGAAAATCTTGGCGACTTCGGTTTGCTTGGCATAACGCTTGTTGATTTCAACCGTCACGCGGTTTGGTGCAAGGTCTTCCATCGAGATGAGAACCCGCTCGGTGCCGTTGATGATGAAGTAACCACCGGGGTCAAGAGGGTCTTCACCCTTTTTGCGCAACAGGTCGTGCCATGTGTCCTTGTCCTCTGCAGAGGTTGTGGGGGCGAGCACGCGGTCACCGGCGATGTGCTTGGGATGGAGGTTGCACCGTTCGGACCGGACCATGATGGGCATCGAGCCGACGGGGACGCCGGCTTCGGTGGGCGAAGGTACGCCGTTTCGCTTGATGGTGAAGTCGATGGTCACGGGGGACATGTAGGTCAACTTGCGCAGGCGGCACTCCATTGGTGTCGATGGGTTGAGGGCGCCGTTGGCTTCTTTGACCGTGGGTTGCCCGAGCTTGACGTTTTTGAGTCGGATGACGATGTCTTGGTCGTGGACATCGAGTTTGATGTATCCGCCTTCGTCGTCGTCAAAGTCCTCGTCGGTTCCGACGCGAATGTTGCGGATGATGCGCTCCATTCGAGAAATGGTGTTCTCGGAAGCGGGGATGCAGTCGTTGTAGGACGCAAGTTGATGGTTGACCAAACTGCGTTCTTTGAAAAATGATTGAATGATTTCCTGCATGTTATTTCCTCTCCTTCAGTTCCCCTCGACGATGAGTCGGTAAGCGATCGTTCGACCCGCTGATGGGGATTGCCGAACGACTTTCAACACGCGGTCGGCAATCCAGCCGGCTGCGAGCGGTTTGTAATCTGGGTCTGCAAGGCTTGCAGCTGCGTCTTTTGCTTCTTCGGTTTCCTTGATGACTTGGACCACGGGGTCGGTGATCAAGATCTTTGGGAGCAATTCTTTGGCGAGGCGCTCTTCGCCCGTTTCGGGGTCAATTTGCATCATTTGCCAAGGGGCGAGTTCTTCCATCTCGATGGCGAGTTGTTTATCAGGGGAGATGTTGGCGCCACCCACGAGTTCCTGGTGGGGGACCAATTCGTGGTTCAGTGCGTTGAATCGGGAGGTGATTTCTGGGCGATCAAGGTCGTCGATGGCCTTGGCCCGAATGGTGATTTTTGTGCTTTTCTTCGCAGCACGGCGTCGTGAACCCTGCTCGGCGATGATGTTCATGGTGGTGATGAACTCCTCAGCGTCCTTGGAGATGCCAAGCGTAGAAGCCACGTCGTCATGGCTCATGTTTTTGATGTCGGTCATGTTTCGGTCGGTGGCGAGTTTGTGAGCGTACTCGTCGGAAACGCCAAGTTCCATTAACCGTTTTTTTGTTGCACTTTTTACGACCATTCTTACACCCCGGATCGCCCACCCACATCAAGCCTGCAGCCCAATCAGGCGGGCCCGACGGGGTTCGAACCCGCGACCATCGGATTAAAAGTCCGACGCTCTACCTGACTGAGCTACAGGCCCAATGTAGCAACTTGGGCTTTTGGTCCGACCTTCATGGTGTTCTTATACGTTTCGTGAGGAGGGTGAGCGGAGTCCTGCTGGATGGTCTTGGCGGGCCGAACCAACGCCAGGCATCGAAACGGCTGCATTTCCCCCAAAAGGGAGGATTCCATGGCCTGGAACACGCATAACATCATGAGGGCACGACGACCGGGGAGGTGTGTGGAGTCAACGCCTCCCTTTGACCGGCAGCACGCCGAGCGCGAGGTTAAGCACTTGAGTGACCAAGTCAAAGAGGTGACATGGGCCGACCCATCGGGTACAGCATTCAAGGTTTCCGTCCTGCCCACGGTGTATCCTCCTCGAGAAGATACAAACCTGGTGGCTCGGGTTTTGGGGCAAATTTTTCCACGGCCAGGCAGCACATGGCTTGAGATCGGGTGCGGGAGCGGAGCCCTTTCCCTTTATGCAGCTCGAAGCGGTTGTTTGGTCACCGCGTGTGACATCAACCCGTTCGCTGTGGCGGCCACACGACATTTGCTTGAATCAAACGGGCTTCGCGGCGAAGTGATGGAAGGGGGCCCGGGTCCAAGCGCCGACGGCCACCTCGCGCAGTGGGGGGGTGACCGGCTTTACGACACGGTCGTCTGGAACCTCCCGTACCTGCCCTCTCCAGAGGCACAGACGCCTCATCTTGGTCCCATGGAGGAAGCCGGTTTGATCGATACAGACCGCATGGGCCTGTACGACCGCTTCCTCAGCATGGTTGAGAACGGTCGTTTACTTCATGCCAAAGGTACAGCTTTTCTCGTCGTATCCTCAACGCACGTCGGGGAGACGGCGTGTGAGCGAGCATGGTCAAAAGGGCTCGCTGCTCGGGTCGTTGCGGTTCAGACCTTTTCAGACGGAGAGCGCCTGTCGGTTGTTCAAATTTGGAGGCCTTATACAGACGCCCAAGGAAGGGTTGTCGAGAGCGTTGCCAGCACAAACACCTCCCTGCTCAACATGGATGTCCCCGTGGGCTCAAGTCTTCGTGCCGTCCATCAAAGCGAAGGGCGAGGTCAGCGAGGCCGAACATGGTCCTCGGTAGAGGGTGCCTTCCTGGCATCGTGGAAACTGAGCACCTCGCCCTCATCGCTTTCGGCAACGCGGGGACAGGTCCGCATCGGTGCTGCAATGGCTCGCCTTTTCCGACATCTTGGTGGAACAGGGGATTCGTCGAACATTTGCATGAAATGGCCCAACGACCTCTACATACGCAAGGACGTCCATGGTTGGAAGAAAGGTGGTGGCGTCCTCATGGAAGGAGCAACACGTGGGAGAGACACCTCTGTGGTGGTCGGTGTCGGTTTGAATCTCGGGGTTCCTCACGATTCGGATTTTGCAGGCCTTTGGTCGTTGGGTCTCCAACCTTCGCTGGATGAACTTTTCCTCATGATGAACGCTGTTGTCGCTTCGGTGTTTGAGGACCATGCGTTGGCACAATGCCCTGAAGAGCATGAAGCGGTTGAAGCGGAAGTCCGTCGGGGGGAATCACACCTTGGTCCCATATTCTATAGGAATGAGAGGTACGCGATTCATGCGTTGAAATCAACGGGAGAACTTGTCTTTGAAGGCGGCGTGGTGGCCGACGACGGGAACCTCCTGAAGTGGTCAAACCTCTAACTCAGCGTCGATGGCATCTTCGTGTTCAGAGGTTGCCTTTCGCTGATAGAGTCCGAAAGCCAAAAAGAACGCCCCGAGAGGGAAGGGGAGAAGATCGATCATCAACTTCCGGTCGATGTCGACCTGCAAAGTCGAGGCCACGCCTTTCGTGTCAATCTCGTAGGTGTATGCGCCGCCTTCGTTTGCTTCAAACGACCGCTTGACGGATTCACCGTTTGCGAGAACGATGGATTCAGCACTCAAGATGTTGTCGTTTTCGTCGAAAAACACCACCCTTGCCGTGGTTTCGTTCTCCACTTCGAGGGTCAGCGTAATCGTATCACCTTTCATCAATGAGGCGCCGTTCGTGTAGGACTCGTCCCCTTGTTCAATCACGATTGGCGAGACCCATGCGTGCATGAAGAGTGCGCCCAGCAGCAAGGTGGTTCCGGTGAGGATGAACACTTCGTTCATCTTCATCTTGGGGGCCGTTCCACCGCCTGCCATGAACGGGTGGGGGCGGTTGATGCTCTTCATTGTCTCGGCGGCTCCTTACGGGGTTGCCGTCGAAGATGGGCTGAACGGTTCATTTCCGTTTTGGTTTCGGAAGCCCAAGACGTTCTCTCACCAGCCGGATTTTTCCGCTCGCTGTTAAGCTGGAAACTCCGAAGGCTTGCAACGCATCTTCTCCACCGATCAAGGCTCGAAGGCGAGGATATGTCGGGAGTGGCGTCCGGACAATGCCCAATCCGGTCTCTTCTGCGAGCACGGCAGCCATTTCGGTGAGGGTGCATTCCTCTCCTCTTCGGTGTGAGGGGATGAAATCCATGAGCTGAAGTTTGGGCTCTCCAAGCGTTGTTTTGAGTTCCTCAATCCTTGCTTCGGCTTCCGATCGGTTGCGTATCGAGGGTGGGAAAACAACGCCGACCCAACGCCGTTTGCCTCGGAGCGCCTTTGTCAACCGTTTGGCCACGGCCCTCCGAGGCCCCCATTCTTCATCATGTTTCACCTTGGGCGACCATACCCTCAAAACAGGTCGCATCCACGAAACGGCATGGACGAGGTCGTTGCCGGTCCCGATGGAACTACGGACGACACGGCAGTCCCATCCACCATCGAAGAGGATGCGTCGCTTCTTGGCCTCCTCCGTGTGCTCCTTCATCCACGCACACTGCCCCATGTTGCCTTGTTGGGGGGTCTGGGCGTGTTTTTGCACCTTCTAGCCGGCGGAGGCAGCGAGACCTTGAGCTCCATCGGCTACCTCTCGCTGGCGGGAGGATATGCCATTACGGGGCTCCTCAGTCCGCTTGGACCGGTTCAGCGTTGGACGACACTTGGTGGCCAGCAGGCACACGGTGCTGCGCTCAAACGCTTCATCATGTCGTTTCGGATTTGCATTTTCCCGCTGATCATGGCGGGCTTGACCGCCTTCCTTCTTCTCCTCCTTCTTGGTGAAAACGGCTTGGTTGGGGACCAAACGAAAGCTTTGCCTTTGGCTCTAGCCACCTGTTTTGTTCTTTGGGCTGTCCTTCAAGGGCGAGGTTTCACACGGTGGTTGAAGACCGCAATTTTTTCGGAGATAGCGGAGGATGGAGAGCGTCCCCGAGGTCGGACGAGACGCTCATCGTCGGTGATTTTTTTGCTGCTCTTGTTCGCCGTTTCGGTCTTGCTCGTGGGCTTTCAGACCCTTGCAGGGACAACCTCCGACGGAACCGGTGCATTGGTTTCAAACGCCGGCTTCATCGCCGTCTTTGCTGGTGTGTTTTTCTTAGCTTGGCGCAGAACGCATGCGGAGCGATTGGCTGCATCATCCTCTGCTCGCCTCCATGAGTTTACCGTGCGATGGATGTTGGTGAGCCAAGCCTTCGTTTCTTGGCACCTTCTCACGGTTTGGCGTCATTGGGCCATTGCACCAAAACAAAGCATGCTCTTGTTTGAGGAACTCGTTTTGATGATGTTCACGGTCGTTATGGCGATTTGGGCCCTGACCTCGAAATCCTTCAAATCCTCATTTCAACTGGTTTCCAGAGAAAACGCGCTCCCCTTGGGGTTGGCCTTCGGGTATGCCTATGCTGGGAGCGTGGCGATGATGACCGTCGTCCTCGTTGACGTTCGGAATGTGATGATGGTGGGCCATCTGATCGTGGCCCTCACGGTTCTATGGCTGCAGCCCAAAGTACTGAACGAGACGCTTGCCCACGCTGAGGCAAGTTCCAACGTCCGGAGAATCGTCTCTGAAGTTGTTGTCAATGCACCTTCCGATGATGAGCGTGTGCAGGACGACGCCTCCTTTTCGAACGACGTCGGGTCGAACGACAAGCCCAAAGCGAATGAGGCACCTTCGGCTTCAAACGGTGGAGATGAAGAGCCGGCAAGTATCGGTACAGATGTCGCCTGGGACGGCCCCGAAGTGCTTGCAGACAACGTCGTATGGGATGACGAAGTGGAAGTCGTTGACTAACCGGATTGGATGCCAGACAGGAGCGTAACGACCCGAATGGTGTCCTCGAGGTCCTCGCTCACGCGCGCCCCGAATATCAGTTGTGCATCTTCGTCAACTGCGCTCGTGAACAAGTCGGCCACCGCCGTCACTTGGCCGATGGTCATTCCGAGACCTCCCTCGACTTGAATCAAGCACCCCTTGGCTCCGCTGACGTCCATTTCTGCGAGCGGGGCTTTCAAGGCGGATTCAAGAATGCTTCTCGGGTCGTCAGGCCGTCCGGTTCCGACCAACATGGTCGCCTCCCCGCTCTGGTTGACGATGGTTCGTAGGTCCATCAAATCCAAATTGATGAGGCCCATGTGCATCAACGTTCTCACCAAACCCTCCACCAAATCCTCAACCCATTCTGCTCCCATCTGCCAGAGTTGGCCCCGTTCTCGCGCTTGTCGGGCGAGCCGTTCGAGGGAGAGTCGAACGGTGATGTGTGCCGTCGATTCAAGACGCTGCAAGCCTTCCATCGCCAGCCCATGACGCGTGGGCTGGGCTGAAAACGGCAGGGCGGCAATAGCGAGGACAATGGCGCCGGATTGCCGTGCTTGGCGAGCGAATTCTTGGGCCGCACCGGTGCCAACGCCGCCGCCCAAGCCGGTCAGCAGAATCACCAATTCGGTTTCTTCAAGCAGATGCGCCGTCAGCGTGTTGAGGCCTCTCATCCGCTGTTCAGCGAGGGGGGGAAGGGCGGCACAACCAACGCTGTCGAGGGCGTGGCCGAGTCGAAGGTGGTGGATGTTTTCTCCGGATTTGAAACTCGCTTCATCAGCGTCGATCAGCGCCAAATGGGCTGATTGCTGGCAGCGAAGGTGCGCTCGATGCGCCCAAGCACACCCGATGCCTCCAACGCCAGCGATAAGGATGCTGGAGGCTTCCATGACGAGTTCGGTGCGTGGCTTCTCCATCAACTTTGGTGTGCAGCTTCACTCAATGTAGCGCAAGTACCGACGCCGTGCGTCCCGTGCCCACGCATTGTCAGGCTCGAGGGCGAGGACTCGGTCGTAATATTCCACTGCGGCCTCGAACTCTGAGAGGTGACGACCGTAGAGGTGGCCAAGGTTCGAAAGGACGGGAATGCATTCTTTGTCGGTCTCCAGCATGGAAAGCAACAGTTTTTCCGCTGCCCCAAGAGCGCCTTTCAGCATCAAATCTTCCGCCTCGTCAAGTGATGAAAGTTGTTCGTCGGAGAGGTTGTAGGTGTTTTCGAACGGGTGGTTGGTCATCGGGCTCACCCCCGCCAACCGCATTGCCTGCATGAACCCTTCTCTCTGAAGTTCGCCGCACTGGAGCATTGAAACTTTGGCGCGGGAAAATATCTCAAAAAACGCAACACTGCGCCGCACTTTCTGTGGTGTTTTGCTGACAATGTTTAAGGAGTCCTTCCAAGTCGGAAAGGGCGTAAGGGTGAGGCTATGCACAAATCTGCTCCGACGTCCCGCATTGCGCTGCTCACCCTCGCAGGGGTGTTGTTGCTGCTCCCAACCCTCGCTTCCTCGTACCACGGCGGGATTGGTGGGGAACAATCGCACCAAGGTTCGACCGGCCAGGTTGACATCGACGATGTTGCAAAATCCGGTTGCCTTTGCCACAACGAGGTCGCCGACAACAGCGTCCAGGTGATTCTCGACGATGTTCCGTTCGCTTGGGTTGCTGGCGAAACCTACACCCTCCACCTCCAGCTTATCGGCGGCCCACCTGCAACGGGAACCTACACGGGCGGCTTCTCCATGCGAGTCTCTCTTGGTTCGCTTTCCAGCGATGAGGCTCAAAACTGGGAGCTTGACGAACAGAGCCTGACCCACACCGAAGCCTCCTCGGCGAACGCTGACCGGGCTTGGGTTGTCCAGTGGACCGCCCCTGCCGAAGCAGGTGCAGGCACGGTCAACTTCTGGATTGCCGGCAACGCCGTCAACGGCGACCAGGTCCCCGGTGTCGAAGATCGCTGGAATCAACTCAACTTCGCCCTCTCGGAAGGCGATGACGCCACGGCAGCCATGGGCACCCGTACGCTCTTCGCTGGCGACGGAAACGTCAGCCCTCCAGAACCCGCTCACCACGGTGTTGACCTTCACCACATGGGTGCCAAACTCCGAGCTCACTGGCTCGGATTGCTTGGATTCGGTGCTGTTCTCGGCGTCGTGGCCTTTGCTGGCTTGCTCCTGCGCTACGGCTTCTCCACCTCCTACAAAGGCCGAAGCAACCAACTTCGTCTCCGGTACAAATTGATGCGAAGAGGTGACCAGTGATGGACGATACGATCACCAAACTTCTCCGAAGTGTTGCCGACGGAAGCGTGAGCGTGGACGACGCCCGCACTGCGCTTGAGGGGGCAGAGTTGACCGAAGAGCAGATGACTTCGGCCATCGACCACGGTGTTTTCAACGTCGCCGAACCCGGCACCATCGTGAGCGCATCGCTTGCGCCTTCCGGGGGCTCCTACTTGACCATGTTTTTCTTCGCCTGGGGCCTCTTCTGGGTCTGCTACTGGAGTTTTTCCATGGTTTACGGCCTCGCTAAAGGATGGGATCAGCAACAACTCTCTTTCCACTTGGCCATGACCTTCACCACGCTCATCATGGTCGGCATCATCTATCTGAAGTACATCGTTCCCGATACCATCATCGTCAAACACGCTCAAAACAAATTCATCCCTGAGCACCAAAAGGACTGGCGGGAGTACAAGTGGTGATGCAACATGGCGCGCGAATATGAACTCAAACCCGCTCCTTCCGACACATCGGACGTTGCCTCAGGCGGGGCCACAACCATCAATCGCCGGCAATTCCTACGCTATGGTTTCAACACGGCGGCTGGTGTACTCACCGCTTCCCTCGGCATGTTGGGCTTTGCCGCCATTCTCCTGCCACCGGGTGGTGGTGGTGGAGGCGATCTTGCGGTCCAATTCTGGGCAAAGGGTCGTGAAGACGAAGCATGGTACGGCGCCAAGCACCTTCAGCCCATGACGAAGGCCGATTTCGAAGCCGAGGCAGCCAGTTCATCCACCGGTACGGCGGGTGCTTCAGGCGTTTGGAACGGTGTTCCCGTTGTGGTCAACTACGTCAGCCACTCAAAGTACGCTGGAACTCCCGAATCCAACGGCAAGGCGCGCTTCCAATTCATGGAAGGCTACGACGAGACCGGCAAATACGTTGGCCACTTCGAAGATTTGGCCGAAACCGACCCTCGCTTGATGCCCTCCGACGACCTCGTTATGGTCTTCGGCCGATGCACCCATCTTTGCTGCATCCCCGGTTGGCAACTCGTTTCCAACTCATTCACGGAGGATTCCTGGACGCCTGGAGGCGGTGATGACGGTGGAACCAAGCTGTTCTGCATTTGCCATTCCTCCCGCTTTGACCCGACCGCTCTCGAAATGAATACGAATCGAAACCGGTCCAACGGAGCCACGTTCAATTACGCAGGCATACGCCGAGCCGGTGGTCCTGCGCCGGTGGGGTTGCCCATCATTCCCATTCAGCTCAATGGCGATGTCATCGAAGGCATCACCGACTATGTGGATTGGTACACGTATTGTGACTGAGGTGATTGGATGACGACAATGTTCTGGATTTTGTGGTTCTTCATCGCCTTCCTCGTTCTGATCGTGGCGTTCACGCTCCGCAAGGAAAACGAGGAAATGCCTCGCCGAGACATTCTCCGTGCCGTGGAATCCACCGGAAAGATGGGCGTTGCAGAGCGCTCGTTCCTTTGGGTCTTCTCGTGGCTTGATACTCGGTTCCGACTTCAGGACTACTGGAACATGTCCAAGGGTGCATACTACAACATGCACCGGCAAATGCCCCTTACCCACGCAGAAAAGTACAAACTCCGGATCATTTGGTATTGGTACCCCCTTTATTGTCTCGGCGGCATTTCCTTCCTTTCGTTCATCATTCTGGTCATCACGGGTACCGTGCTGGGTATTTATTACGTTCCGGGTGGCGAAGGCGACCCTTCACCTGCCTACGCCAGCATGCAGTACATCATGACCCAACTCCCGTTCGGCTACATCCTTCGAGCCGTGCACCATTGGACCACCCACTTCATGGTGGCAAGCGTCTTCCTCCACATGTGTCGCGTTTACTTCACCGGTGCTTATCGCAACCCACGCGAGCTGAACTGGCTCATCGGCGTTGCCTTGATGGCTTTGACCATCGTGTTTGGCTATTCCGGCTACCTCCTTCCGTGGGACAGTTTGGCTTACGGTGCAGCCATCATCGGCATCAACCTCGCCAATTCGAGCCCGCTGGTTGGCAAGTACATTGCAACGCTGTTGTTCTCCGGCTCTGAACTTACGCCGCTCACCGTGACCAGAATGTATTTCATTCACGTGTTCATTCTGCCCGTCATCGTCACCACGCTGATCATTATTCACCTGTTCATCGTCTGGGTACAAGGTATTGCGGAGCCGCATTGATACGGAGGGAAAATTATGGGACTTATCGACAACTTCGGCCGAGTGGCCTCCATGTACATGGAAGAAAAAGCCAATCTCCAGGAGGCGGAAGCCAAGCGGAAGCGAACCCGAACCGGTCACGGTTTCTGGCCTCACGAAGTCCTTCGTGACACCATCATCTTTGCTTCGATGCTCTCTATTTTGCTCTTTTACGCCTGGTTAATCCCGCCCCCCCTTCACGGTGCAGCAGACCCCTACGCTCAGGCGGGCTTCGTTTTCCCCGACTGGTACGTGCTGTTTTCCTACGGCTACTTGCGATGGGGTGAATACCTCCCGCAATTCGTGGTGCCCACCGGTTTCGTCGGGGACATCGTCGGTCAACCGATGTTCCCATGGAACGCTGCTTGGTGGGGCGCTGCTCTCACCGGCATCCCCGTCGGTATTCTTGCCCTTCCACCCTTCTTGGGCGGCCGAGAAAAGCGACCTGTTGAGGACCCTTGGTTTGCAGCTGCCGGTGCAGTTTATCTTGCCCACATCTGGTTCATTTCGGTGTTTTCAATCAACATTTTCCTCGAATTGTACGGGAAAAACAGGTCCGATTTCTGTAAACTTGATTCGCACGGGGACCTCTTGTGCGGAACAAGAGAGCCTTGGATTGCCGATGTGTTCAATTCGATACCGTGGGTGATGACGGGTATTTTGATGTGGATTTGTATTTACTTCATCGGTCGAGGCTTGCTGATCAAGGCTTGGGGCACCGGCATGACCGTTGCCAAAAGCCGACAATTGCTCGTCGGTGCTCTCATTCTCTCGTCGGCTGCCACCGTGGCGACCTACGACACCTACGACAACGGTTTCTGGGATGCAAAGGGCTTGCTGACCATCAAGGATTACGGCGAGCTTGAAGCCATGAGAACCCAACCAAGCGATGTCCATGTTCATGATGTCAACGAATTCACCGACGAACGAGGTTGGTCCGAAAGCGGGATTGTGCCGACTACGGCATGGCTTGGGTGGAACATCTACCAGCCAGCTCGGTACATCATCATCGATTTCATGGATGCGAACGGGCATCAAGACGCTGCGAACGGCATCAACGCCGCAGCGGGTGGTACGACTTTCTCCGGAGGCGATGGCTTCTTGAGCACCGGCTCCTTCATGGTGACGGACGGTACCACGCTCTTCCCAGACGGGCATCACGACTCCGTCGAGACGTTGACGACGGACCTGGCGTGTGAATTCCGATCAAGCGAACGCAAGATCGGCGATATCTCCACCCAGAGCATGGTCGCCACCACCTTGACCGTGACCGATGCTTCAGGCGCAACCGTCGTCTCCTTCGCAGATTGTGAAGGGGCGACTGTTGAACTTCAACCCGGAACCTACGGGTATGCTTACGAGGTGACCGTCAGCGGGGCGCTTGCCCTCAACGCAAGCATCACCACGGAAACAGCCTTCACCATCGCCTCCTATCAGCCGCTTTTGGTTTGGGGCGAAAATGCACCCGGCAGCCTTGCCGGTCACACGGTGAACCTCTCAAACAGCGAGGAAATGGCGCTTGGTGCTTCTACTTACGAATACATCGAAAACCCAAGTTATCACAAGAACCCAAAGGCGTTGGATGCAAAGCTGACCTACGCCATGTTCATTCCTTGCGTCACCTTTGGTGCTCTGGTCTTCGTTCTCCTTCGTTACATGGCCCGCGGATACGAATTCGAGATGAACAAGTGTTACGGCTGTGACCTCTGCGACGATGCTTGCCCTGTCCGCTTGTTCAATGGCGGTGATAAGCTCAACATCATCTACAACTCTTGGAACAACGAAGACGATGGCGTTCCGCTGTATTCTTGCCTCACCTGTACGGCCTGCACCAACGCCTGTCCACAATTGGTGAACTACGACTCTTATGTCGATATTCGGCGAAGCCTCATCGTTGGTGGACCTCAAGCAGAAATCCCTCACACGGTGTTGCAAGCTGTTCTCAACGCTGAGGCAGAAGAGGCTGCAGACGAGGATTTCATCGCCACCAAGGACTACCCCATCACCTCCAATGTTGGTTACTACCCCGGCTGCGTTGATTACCTCGACCAGGAGATGGTCTTCTCTCACGTGAACGAAGGCACGATGAACCTCGGTGACACCACCACGGCAGCCTTCACGCTTTTCGAGGAGATGAACACTGATGTGGCTTACCTCGGACGCGACTTCCTCAAGTGCTGTGGTCACGACCAGAAATGGCAGGGCCTCGACGAAGTCTTTGAGAAATTGAAGGCGTACAACCAACGGAAAATCAACGAATCCGGTATCGATACCCTCGTATCTTCCTGTGCAGAATGTTTCAGAACCTTCGCTCGAGATTACGAACTGGAGAATGTCAAGGTCATGCACACCACCGAATTCCTCATCGAGCAAGGCTTTGACATGGCCCTCAAGACCGAGGAAACGACGGTGACCTACCACGATCCTTGTCGTCTTGGCCGCCAGATGGGCATCTATGACGAGCCTCGTGAACTCATCAACGCCGTTGAAGGTGTGGAAATCGTTGAGATGGAACACCATGGTGAAGACGCCATGTGCTGCGGTGTATCGAGCATGATGTCGTGCAACGAAAACGCTCGTTCACTCCGCGTCATGCGCATGGAAGAAGTCCGAGCCACGGGAGCAGACACCATGCTCACCTCCTGTCCAAAGTGTGTGTCTCACTTTGAGTGCCTGAAGTTCGAAGGTGACGAAGCCTATGCCGACATTGAAATCCTCGATGTGGTTTCGTTCCTTGCTCGTCAAGTCAACGAGAAGAAGGCCGCTCAAGGCGTTGCTTCCGTCGTTGCCGACCAGATTGAGGCTTGAGTGCATCAAACCTGCGCTTCTTCGTCATCGTCCATGCCCACGATTTCGTAGTTTGAAGGGAACAGTGCGATAGCAACTCCTCCGACCAAGGCGGCGAAGCCCCAACCAAAGGCTTGCTGAACAAAGAGCAATTCCAATGCGAGCGCTACCAGAATCAAACCTCCGATGTTCGAGGTCCAAACCAGCGTCTTGAACGTGGATAAACTCACGCCGCTCGTTCCTGGCTTTCGGTAAGGTCCAAACTCACCGCCAAAGCGTTGAGCAGTTGCATCTTTTCCCTTCTTTGACATGGTTTCACCTCATCGGTCGATCATCGTAATCGCATCGGTTGGACAAGCCAGCACACAGAGGCGGCAGCCGGTGCAAGCGTCTCGGACAATCTTCGCTTTCCGATTGCTCTCGACCGTCATCAAGGGGCTGCGAACATCCACGTGGTAGAGTTCAATGGCGTCGTCATCGCAGACGATGGTGCATTGGTCACATCCGATGCATTTCCGCTCTTCAACAAAGGCGACCGTGCCTTCACCGCCCTTGGTGTTTGCACGTTGTTCGCCCCGTTGGCGGTTCAACGCAGTGCGGATTCGCAGCGCCTCTTGTTCACGGCGCTTCCGCAACTCGTCGGCGCCCGTCATGCTATAACCTCGACATGCCGTTCCCCTTCAAACTTAGCAACGCACAGGTTGACAAGGAGGTCGCCAAAACAGTAGAACGCTCCAACGAGGAGCGGCGGATTCCAGGCCGTGAGTCCGGTCCAGGGCACGTTGGTTGCCCAGGTCCAGTTGCCCAAATGCGTGCCCCACAATTCCATCGCCAACGCCGCCCAAGCCATCGTGGCGTACAAGCGAGGCTGTGGCCCCCAAGCCGTGAACCCCAAGACCAGAACGAGCATGATGACCCCCGACGTGTCGCCACCGGTCCATGCTCCGTAAGCGACGAGCGGAACAAAGGGGAGAAGGAGGGGCATCGCCCAGCGTTCGCGAAGTTGGATTGCACCTCGTCGACCGAGATCAAAAAGAAAGTAATGACCGGCCGGGACAAAGAGCGGCATGAAATCTCGCTGGTATTCGTAAATCAACCAAACTTCCGAAAAAAACAGTTCCATCGGCGTTGCAAGAGCGACGACCGTCACCATTTCGATTCGTTCAACGCGGTCGGTGGTGGCGTAGATGCGTGCAAAAACCGCCCAACACCACAGGTTAACCGGCCACTCTGCATGCGTTTCAGCAACCGCTCCGCCGGCGGATGTCGCCGACCACCACAGCCCAACGGCGATGGTTGTCACGTAGAGCCAAACGCGCTGAGGCATGACATGGCGAGTGCATCTCCGCTTTCATCGTGTTGCGCTCACTCATCATCACGGTACAGTCTTCGCGATGCTTGGGCAACCACCACAACCAGCAGGAAAACCGCCAAGACGGATAGCCCCATCACCAGCGGAACCTGAGTTGCAGCCGTCGTATCCGTCGTTTGGTCTTCATCAACCGGTGGGCAGTCTCCACGCTCTTCGCAGGTCACGATCGGAGGTTCGGGGTCGATCACTTCGTCCTCATCTCCGATTCTTTCGACGCGGGGGAATTCGCACGAGCCATCGTCTTGGGTGGCCTCGGGAAGATGATTGGTCGCTGAGGCGTTGGTGCAACCCAACACGGGTTCGGGCTCTTCCGGCGGTTCAGGGTAGGTGCACAGCGATGCATTGTGAACGTCCGTGGAGAGGTCGTGATTGGTCGCATTGATGTCGTGGCAGCCCTCGATAGGCGGAGGTGGAGGGGGGGGATAGATGCACGATTCGTCGTCGAGGGTTGCTTCCTGGTTGTAATTCTCCGCGGCTTCGTCCATGCAGCCTTCAATTTCAGGAGGGGAGTATTCGCACATCGTTTGGTCGTTCTCCGTCGCATTTGGATTGTAATTTAACGCCGTATCATCCATGCAACCCACCACGGTGGGGGGCGGGTATTCACAGGACCCATCGTCCACTTCGGCCTCGGGGTTGTAGTTCAACGCCGCTTCATCCGTACAACCCAGCACTTCTTCAGGCTCGTCAAAACATCCGAACTCGTCAACAGGTTCGTCTTGTTCAGTGTTCGGGCACCAATCAGCATCGTTGGTAACCCCGTCCTGGTCGTCGTCTTCAATACAGCCGTCGCCGTTCCAATCCCACAGAACATCGTCGCCTTCATCCGGACAAACGTCGTCATAACGTTCAATCACGCCCTGTCTGAAGAGTGGAAGGTTCTGCAGACGGAGGTCATTGGGTTCCAACCATTCGGCTTTGAAAAACACCGCCGGAAAGACCCGGTTGGTCCTTAAAGCTGTTTGACCATCGGGGTTTAACGGGACATTGTATTCCCAATCGATGACGCTGTCGTTCCCGATTTGACCCAATTTTCCTCGAAGGGCGTGAGATACCAGGAACTGACCGTTCGGCAAGAGCGTCGCTCCTGATTGGAAACGCGGCCCCCAACCCGCAGGGAGCATGAATTCTTCATCGGGTTGGGGTGGGTTGTACATCCCTGTGCTTTTGTTGATAACGAAAGAGGTACCGTTGCGGTCCGGGTTGATGATGCCCACCACGGACCGGCCGCTCATCTCGTTTGAAAAGTACGAGATGGAGCCTGCGAACGGCCGACCGGCCGGGATGAACTTGGCGTCGTGTTGGACCACCGTGTGATGGTCGGTGGATGAACCCAAACCGTAATTCAGAGGGTTGCCCCATCGGTAAAGAAAATCACCCTTTGACCCGTTGCTTTCTTCCCATGTCAGATTGTGGTTGATGATGTACAGTTCTTCGGTGTGACGGCAAGACAAGAGAATGTGCTTGTGAACCGGGTCGTAATCAATTGAATTGCAATGCATCCAATCAGCGTCATCCGCTCTTGAGTTGGGGCCGATGGCGTTGATGTCGATTTTTTCAGGGTGTTGGGACGGGTTGCCGTACGTAGGAAGCATCGGTTCTTGGTCTTGGACCAAGTGGTCGGATGCCTTCCACATCCAAACGATGGTGGCCCCTCCCGATTCGGTTGGTGCGTACTCGATCACGACATCTGGCCAGAGGCCGTCGGAGGAAAGTTTCCCTTCTTCACGTCCCATGGACCGAGCGGTGGTTTCGTCGATGTACTCCCAAGCGATCGCTAACACGTTGCCGTTCGGAAGGAAGGTTGCATCGTGATGCAAGCGGTAGGTGTTGGCGTATTCCGTGATTTCCCAGAGCAGTTGGCTGTTGGCGTCAAGAATCTCGATGTGGGTGGCTGAGCCTCCGGCTTCCATGAGCAACGGGCCCTCCTCAAGTGGGAGATCGTTCAGCATTTGCAAGACGGTGGCGTTGGGTCCGATATCGATGCCGTAACTGGAACCGTTCGGATGCGTACTCCTCCATTGATGACGGAGTTCACCCCGTTCGTCAATGAGGTAAATTTGCTGGTGAGATGTTGCTGAAAATACCGTGTAACCGGGTTGAGTTTCGTTGTTGCAACTCAAAAGGCCCGCCTCAGCACCAACGTATAATTTGTCGCAGATGGGTGGTGTGGGTGGTGAAGGTTGCTGGGAACGCCCGGTGGTCGGCTCTGCCTGACCGGCAAGGCTCCAGGTGCTCATCATCAGAAGAAAAACGATGGCGGTGGCCGTTTTTGTTCTGACTTGACGCTTCGTTGATGGCGATTCTGAAGACCTAAACATTGCTCGGCCGGCATGTCGTTCTGGATTTAATGATTTTTCAAGAATGCGTCCTTTGGGCTCGGAGCAATCCGTTTGTAACGATGGACGCGTCCACTGCCCGGTCAACGGCCCCTAAATCAGCCGGAAACCGTTGGCGTCTCGTCACGCTTCGTGTCCTCGCGAATCGCTGCCTCAGCACCCATGGCGAGCATGCTCAGTTCGGCCACCAGAGCGTGCCATCCGTGGGCATCGATGCGGTAGGGGTTTTCGGAACCCTCAAAATTTTCAAAACGGGAGCTTGGGGAGTTCAAATTGTCCATGTCTGACTTTTTCCCGTTGATTCGGTAAAACCACGAGGCTGCTTCACCGTCAACAAGGTAAACGACCGGTTCAAGCGTTTCCCCCTCTTTTGTCGTGAGGGAGGTGGGAATTCCCTCTTGGATGAGGTAATTTTCGACATCAACACCGCCTTTTGCATAGCGCAACTTGTTGGCTTTTCGGTTGGAAAGATTGAGAATTTCATCTCCCGAATTGAGCACCATGACGCCCAATCCGTATGTCCCGCTGTCGTTCTTGATGACCACTTTTGGTTCACGCTCAATGCCCAGCGTCGCGTATTTTTCCCGAAGGCGGTCAAGAAAATCATCGATCTCTTGTGCGAGCTTCTGCTTACAAGCCTCTTTTGTCAAACATTTGTCCTCGGAGACGAACCATTCCGGCATAAGGTGCCAGGGGTCAATGCCAAGCAGTTCTGCCATTTCGTTGACATACGGCGTCAGCGCTGCATAATGTTCGGATTTCCGTCGTTGGTGCCAACCCATGTGAGGCGGCGGGGTGGTGGTGGTCGCCTTGAGGCCGGGCATGGTGCCTTCGGTGAGGTCGTTGTTGAGGAGAATCAAGTCGGGAACAGCCCCGTTGACACGAAGTTGTTCGTGCTCGTCAATATCCACGGTGGTGAGTTCAAGCGGCCCGGTGAGGCCGTGAATCGAATCGAGGTCGTTCATGGCCATTGAACCGACCGTGCATGAATATCCTGCACGTTCAATCATGGCTTTGATGGAAGCGATGTTTTCGACGTAGGCTTGGTTTCGAGTATGGCTCTCAGGGATCAGATGAATCCATGAGCACCCGGGGTAGTTGCGTTCGACATGGTCGTGGAAGAGGGCGGCCAACTCCACCAATTCCTCCTTCGAGACATTGTTGAATCCCGCAGGGAAGTGGTTGGCATCAACAACGCCCACTTTCCACCCTGCATCTCGCACGTCCACGCTTCCGTAGATGGGTACAGAGACTTCACGCCGTTTGGCTTTCATCCACGCTCGGATGGTTTCACGTTGGTCTTCGAGAAGTTTGGTTCGGTCTCTCAACATCATGGTGATATCACTCCTGCAATCAGCTGGTCAAGCGTTTGGTTCGTCTTCTTGTGCCCGTCGGGTGCGAGATGAAGAGCATCAAAGAGGCCAAGGCCGAGCGCCAACTCTTCCTGTCCTTGAAGAATAGACGCCCACGGTGCATAGTGGGTGAGGAGTTCTTCGGTTTGGCTTTGGTGGTCCTCAAGGAAGTTTTGGAGCATGGATGGTGAGGTTGCTCGTCCGGCGGGAAGTTTGGGTCGCCGAACGATGTCCTTGGGCAGCCGGGTCAAGTCGGCTGCTTTCCGAAGTGCCGCCTTTTCTTCTCGCCCTTCACCTCGTTTCCAATCCAAGGGCAAACGATTGGAAGCTTCTCGGTGTTGGCGGCCCAAAAAGGGCACTCGGACTTCAAGGGAGTGAGCCATCGAGTGCCGGTCGACCAATCGGAGTTGGAAATTGCTTAACTGACCGTGCTCAAGTTCAAAATTCAACATGTTGGTCAGGCTTTCCGTCCTTGATGTTGGGTTGTGTTCGGGTGCAAACCACCCGTTTTCTGGGGAGAGTGTCCCGTTGACCAGATTGTCCCTCATCGTCCCTGGAAGCCCCTGCATGCGTTGATTGAGGGCATCTCGGTGGCCTTTCAAGTTCCCGTAGCGTGGATAGCCAGCGTGCAACTCGTCTGCTCCTTGGCCGCAAAGACCGACTTTGACATGCCGGCTCATCGCCTCGAACAACGGGTGGAAGAACATCACCGTGACGTCTGCATCTTCACCGTGCCAGGCCAGTTTTGGAAGACGCTTCTCAAAGGCATCGTGCTCGAGCAGGTGTTGGTGATGGACGAGGTCCAAATGGGACGCAACTCGTTCGGCAGCAACCCAGTCGGGGTTGTCTTCGCTCTCGGCCACGGTCCAGCATGCAGGAACCGGTTGCCCAGCACGCTGAGCGGCTTCCTCGGCAACGGCACAAACCAGACTTGAATCCAATCCTCCGGAGAGGACGATGCCCACGGGTACATCAGCCATCAGACGCTGCTCAACGCTGTGAACGAAGGTTTCCAGCAGGGCTTCGGCTTGCAGAGCGGGGTCCCATGTCACTTCCGGCTCAATCGCCTGGCGCTGAACATTTGCCGTGCTTTGAAGCACCGGCCGTCCACCTGCGTCAAGACCCCAACACTCCACAGTTCCGGGGCGAACTTGGTACACCCCGTCCAAAAGGGTGGTTGCGTCCAAGGGGTATTCCCACACTAAGCGGGCACCAAGCGCCAGGGGGTCCATTTTTGGACGATGTCCTTCGTGTGCTCGGAACGCCTTGACTTCACTGGCGAAGAGCAGCGTGTCACTTACGATCGTCCGGGTTAACGGTTTGATGCCCATGGGGTCTCGACAGAGCAAGAGTTGGCGATGACGTGGGTCCCACAAGGCGAAGGCATACATCCCGTCCAAGTGTTTGATCCATTTCGCATGTTCGGTTGCGCTGAGCCGAGCCGATTCGCTTCGGGTCGCCTGAGCATGCAAGGCAAGAATGGCTTCGCTATCTCCTGATGTGCTGAAGGGGTAGTGAGGGTTCTTTGATCGGAGGGTGCGATGGTTGTAGATTTCTCCGTTCACGACCAAGACGGTGCCGGTTTGCCCGTGCATCGGTTGTGCACTTGAGTCGAGGTCAACGATAGCGAGGCGTGCGTGGGCTAGGCCCACATCTTCATCGAGCCAAACATCAGAGGCATCCGGGCCTCGGTGTTGTTGGAGGGAATTCATTCGGTTGAGGACGGCATCATCGGGATGGCCGAGCATCCCTCCAATACCGCACATGCTCTCTCCACAAGCAGCCCCTTTTTGAAGAGGTGTTCAGTTTCGTCGTGAAAAAATCACCACAGGGGGTAACGGACCATCACCACGGCCAGCAGAACGATGGCGAGGGCAAAGCCAACTTGGTAAGCGATTTGAGGCGGGTCGTTTGCGTGAGGTTCGTCAGCCATGGTTCTCCACCAGCCCTACCACCTGATGCCCCCATTTGAACATATTGAGAGAAGGGCCACGTTGCTGCCCGACTTCAGACCATCACGCCAGCAAAGGGCTCGAGGATCAAGACCAAGGCAAGGGGAATGAGGATCATCGTGGCGTTGTCATCGATGTACGTGAGGCGGGGCCATTCAGACAACATACAAACGGGAGCCAGAAAGAAGGCCATCCAAAGCGGTGTCCCGAATTGAGCCCAAGTCACGAGCCAAATGGCCAGCAGGGCAACGGTTGAAACGAGCATGACTTGGCGGGACGCCATACCTTTCCGCCGTAGTTCGCCCATGAGCGGGTCCCCAAGCGAAAGCGAGAGAATCAACGGCCAAGCATAAGCCTCGGTAGGTGCGAGCAAAAAGACCATTCCAACGCCGATGGCCCCCCAAGCCAGCGCCGAAATCTGATTCGCCTCGTAGTCGCGCTGGCCAAAAACCGTGAACCCCAAACGGAGCCGTATCCCTTCGCCCATGATGGCCACCAGGATGATGGAAGCAACCAATTGGTCAAGGTTGAGGTCGACAGCCTCCGAAACTTGTTCTCCGTAGGCGAAATAGATGAACGGCAAGAAGGACATGCTGAGATGAACGCCTCTGCGAAGCAGATGGCCGCGCATGCCGCCGATGGACATTTCAACGGGGTTGGTGAGTTCAACTTGCCCGTTCATGTTGGTCGCCCTTGAACTGAGTCAACGCCTCGGCAATATCAAGGGTGCCCTCGCAAAGACCGTCCAAGACCGAATTGTAGGCCGGGTGCTGGACCAGCCGACGTTCATGTTGAGCCAGCAATCGCTCCCTCATGCGTGCTCGCAGGGCGCGATTTGAACCCTGCAGCGAGAGCAAGGCCTTGGCCGCCTCCGGTATGCCGATGCCCTTGAGGCCCGAGGTCAGGAGAACATCCGGAGCATCATCGCCGTCAAGAGCGTAGGATTCCGTGAGTTCACCGGCGTGACGTTCCGCCCCCTCAAGGTCGGCCTTGTTCACGAGAACGATGTCCGCGAGTTCGAGCAAGCCTGCTTTTTCGGCTTGAATTCCATCACCTCGAGCAGGACCTTCGACCACCACGATACGGTCAGCGACGGCTGCGCATCGAAGCTCGGCTTGCCCAGAGCCCACGGTTTCGATCAGCACACGGTCCCAACCGCAAGCGAGCAGAAAGGCCGCCATGTCTTCCACGATGAGCGGGACGCTGCCTGATGAGGTGCGCGTGGCGATGGAGCGCACGTAAACCCGGTCGCTGATGGCGGGGTTGTCCACCGAAGTCATGCGGACTCGGTCGCCGAGCAGGGCGCCTCCAGTTCGTGGCGAACTCGGATCCACGGCAAGGAGCGCCACCCCGATGCCATCGCTTGCCCAGACGGTCATCAACGCGTCCACGAGCACGGATTTTCCAACACCGGGTGCACCCGTGATGGCCATCACCGCCCATGCATGATTTTCATTGCTCGGTGGTTTTGGAGGGATGTTCTCCGGCTTGAACTCGCCGTTTTCGATTGACGAGAGCACGCGCGCCATGGCTCTACGATTGCCGTTTAGGGCCAACTCGAGTTCCTCGTCCACCCTGGTGGCCTCCATCATGCCGATGCATCCCAATGCCAGGTGCTGCTTTGTCCAACGCCTGCATCGTTCATGCCTGCTGCGGTCGCGATGAACTCAAGAATCTCGCTGGTGGGTGTCCCGGGGCCGAAAACCGCCCGGATGCCAACCGCATGGAGCGCAGGCCGGTCGTCCTCGGGAATGATGCCGCCGCCGAAGACCACGACATCGTCCAGCCCGGCCT
>Ga0181597_10000777_pt1 | contig 35973 bp, 42 predicted proteins | sample 041ome_5_FD_148647 | JGI IMG/M metagenome (GOLD analysis project Ga0181597, IMG submission 148647) | Coastal salt marsh microbial communities from the Groves Creek Marsh, Skidaway Island, Georgia - 041403US metaG (spades assembly) | ecosystem: Environmental > Aquatic > Marine > Intertidal zone...
ACGGTAATTCCCTGAACTCCAATTTCTGACAGGGCCTCCCTGACGTCATCAAGCTTGAATGGCTTGATAATCGCATTGATCATTTTCATTTGATTCTCCTAGTACATCGTTCGGGCTATTTACCTGATCTCAATTACAAGCAGGCTTAGCCGGGAAAAGTCTCACAGTCCAAAATCAACTGAATAAGTCAGAGCAAAAACTTCGCCAGTGAGCAGATATGTTGCTTTTGGCATGTCCAGTTCTGAGTTTCTAATTTCGAAGCCAGAGGAAATGAGTTAAAGCGTTCATCACCATAAAGCTGCGATAAACCTAACTTAGCAATCGCCATGCCAAAAATAAAAAATACTTTATAATCAATTAGTTATTGTTATTAGGGCAATCCTCCCCAGTGAACTGGAAGGCGCTCGCACCAATAGAGTGCACAAAAGTCATTATTTGCACCCATAAACGGCTTATACCGGTATGAGTAAGTACAGCCTTTCCTGAGCAGGTTCAGTGAAAGCATGCTTGAGTATTGTGTTATGGGGGTACTTCGGGTTTTCATGATTGAAGGCCTGGAAAGCCCGATTCCCGGAAAAGCGGCTAAAATAACAGCGTAATATGAGCTCAAACCAAGAAAGATATAGAGCATAAGCTTTAACAAAACAGCACCCTGCAAGCTCTGTCCCATGCTGACTTGGTCTTGTCTCCCATAGGCATTTCTTTTATGCTCCCTGTTGGTGCGAGCGCCTCAAAAAGGGTCTGATTTAAAAAATACCGTTCCAGGCTTGGCCAAAATAAAAAAATACAATAAATCTTTAAGGGGGTGTCATGTTTCAAAAATCACTAGCTAGGGGCTTGAGTGTTTTCCTAATGCTATTAATCCCAACAATTTCCATGGCTCAGGAAATTGATGGTGCAGATACTGCCTGGATAATGACATCCACGGCCTTGGTCCTTTTTATGACCATCCCCGGCCTTTCACTTTTTTATGGTGGCCTGGTTCGTGTTCGTAATGTGCTTTCAGTGTTGATGCAATGTTTCTCAATCACCTGTGTGGCTTCCCTGGTGTGGTTAATATTAGGTTACAGTCTTGCCTTTAGCGAAGGTAATGGTTTTATTGGTGGATTTAGCAATATTCTTTTTGCCAATGTGCAGGAAGAAACGACTTCAGGCACTATTCCGGAATCACTTTTCGCGCTCTTTCAAATGACTTTTGCCGTTATAACGCCTGCCTTGATTTTTGGTGGCTTTGCTGAGCGTGTTAAATACAGCGGTGTTATGTTGTTCAGTGTGCTTTGGCTGTTATTGGTGTACGCCCCAATAACCCATTGGGTGTGGGCTGAGGGTGGTTGGCTTTTTGAAATGGGCTTGCTGGATTTTGCTGGAGGTACAGTAGTTCACATAACTGCCGGTGTGGCTTCCCTGGTGTGCGCATTGGTTATCGGTTCCCGAAGCGGGTTTGGCAAGACGCCAATGCCACCGCATAATATGACAATGACGGTAACCGGTGCCGGCATGCTCTGGGTGGGCTGGTTTGGATTTAATGGCGGTAGTGCGCTGGCTGCAGATGGCAATGCGTCCATGGCAATGCTGGTTACACATATTTCTGCAGCTGCCGGTTCATTGTCCTGGATATTGATGGAGAGAATTAAGTATGGCAAGGCCTCCGTTCTTGGTGTGGTAACAGGAATGGTTGCAGGCTTGGGTACGATCACGCCGGCTTCCGGATTTGTTGGTCCGGGCGGGGCGCTGATTATTGGCCTCACTGCAGGTGTGGTCTGTTTTTTCGCCACCCAGCTGATAAAGAATACATTCAAAATTGATGATTCACTGGATGTCTTTCCTGTTCATGGTGTTGGAGGCATTCTGGGAACCTTTTTGGCGGGAATATTTGCCTCAGCGGGTCTGGGCATATTAAGTGGGCAGGGATATGCGGAAGGCATGACGATGGGAAGTCAGTTGGTAGTGCAGCTCACCGGTATTACTGCTACGCTGATTTACACTGCAGTGTTAACCTACATTGTTTTGAAGATAGTTAATGGGCTTACCGGATTGCGTGTTACTGAAGAAGAAGAATCCGTTGGTCTGGATATCGTCCTGCATGATGAACGAGGTTATGACATGTAAAGCGATTGTTGGCTTAACGACCAGCGTATAACAGCATAAAATCCGGACAGCCTGGCTATCCGGATTTTTTTTGCGAGATACTTCCAGCTTTTTCACGAGACATTTCAAAACTATGACCACGACTGGTTCATTGCTTCCATTAATAGGTATTCTCTCTGACGGGAGGTTTCACTCGGGCTCTGAACTTGGAAGACAGCTTGGTATAAGCCGATCGGCAATCTGGAAAAACATCTACAAGTTCGCCGAGCTGGGTCTGGAAGTCCATGCTGTGCGCGGGAAAGGCTATAAGCTCAAATATCCGTTAACTCTTCTGGAGACATCAAGGATTTATGCTGGAATACCTGATGCCACCAGGAGTTCCATTTTTCAGCTGGAAATACTCGACACTATTGATTCCACCAACAGCCATGCCATGCGTTTAATACAGCAAGGCAAACTATCGCTGCAACCGGGACAATATTCCATTCATCTGGCCGAGCAGCAAAGTGATGGAAAAGGCAGGCGAGGGCGGCAGTGGATAAGTCCTTTTGGGCAGAATATATATCTCACTATGGTGCGCCTGATTGATACCGGTGTGATAGCAACGGAAGGCATTACTCTGGCGGTTGGATTGGCCATCATCCGTGCCCTCAGTGAGCTGGAGGTTCCAGGACTCGGCGTTAAGTGGCCCAATGACATCCTTGTTGAAGGCAGGAAGCTGGCCGGGATATTGCTGGAAATCAGTGGTGATATTTCAGGTATCTGCCAGTTAACTATTGGTGTCGGCATTAATGTCAGAAACCAGCCTGAGTCCATGGAGCAGGTCAGCCAGCCCTGGACTGATTTGTATCAGGTGACAGGAAAAGCCATGAATCGAAACCTGCTGGTGAGTCAGGTGGTGTGCCATATAATGTCCGCTCTTAAAGAATTTGAGAATAATGGATTAAAGAGTTTTATTGCCGAGTGGCAGGATAATGATGTTATGAAAGATCAGCAGGTTGAACTGGTGACGACTGGATCCAGTGTGCAGGGTATTGCCAGGGGGATCTCTGAAACAGGTGCGTTATTGCTGCAAACAAGCCAGGGCATGCAAGTGATAAATGGAGGTGAAGTGAGCCTAAGGAAGTCGGTCTTAAATGATTCTTGAAATAGATGCTGGCAACAGCAGAATAAAGTGGCGCGTTATAGATGCTCATCAACAGGCAGTCATCGCAGGCAATGCAACAAATACCCGGGTATTAGCTGAAGCAGACGCTGGCTTTCCTATGCTGGATAAAGTGTTTTCCAGTTTGCGCAGTCAGCTAGGGAATAACTTGACCAGGGCGCGTGTGTCCTCAGTCAGGGGGGCTGGCTTCCAGGACTTGCTGTCAGATTGGTTGCGGGAAAAATGGCATCTTGAAGCGGAATTTGCGGTGGTAGAAAATAGCTATGGCGGGGTTACCAATTCCTATGCGGATATCACTAGCATGGGGGTGGATCGCTGGCTGGCCATGCTCGCAGCTTATAAAAGAGCTCAGGAGGCATGTTGTATTCTTGATTGTGGCAGTGCCGCCACCTTTGACTGGCTTGATGCAGACGGAGTTCATCAGGGCGGATATATAGTTCCGGGTTTGTATTTGATGCAGGAGAGTCTGGCCCGAAAAACGCCGGCGCTGAAAATTTCTTTTGAACAGTGGACATCTCCAGTTCCCGGCAATAGCACTCAGGCAGCAATTACCAGTGGAATCGTGGCTATGCTCACAGGGTTTGCTGATCGTTGCTACCTGGAGAGTAAAACCGGGGCAGATGAAAAGGCAGGGGAAATTCCTGATAAGGAAAATAATCCGCAATGGTTTCTTACTGGGGGCGATGCCGAGCTATTGAGCAAGCATCTTCGCTGGCCACATGTGGTTGAAAAAGATCTGGTGCTGGAAGGCCTGGCTATCGCCTTGCCATAATGAGCATTTATTTTTGCAGCCGGTTGCATTCAAGACGCGTTTATCTTCTTTTCATTTCTTTATATAGCTGAAAGAAAAAAATATCCGCGCAAGGCAATCATAGTAGCTATATATAGTATAGATAAAACACCTGGTTCAATATAAAACAAAGTATGCGTACTTTTGCCGTTTTGCTGTTACTCGCTAACCTTTCCTACATGGGATGGAATTTCTATTATCCAGAGGAGCAAAATAACCTCATGGTGCGAGCCTCCAGCCGCCAGGCTTCCCGTACTTTACAGCTGTTAAGTGAGGTAAGGCCCGCCCCAGTTTCTGAGCAGTCAGAGCTGACAGAGCAAAAAGAGCCATCCAGTTGCATTTCACTAGGTGTTTTTAATAATACGGATGAGAGTGATTTCCTTGTTACTGCCTTGTTGGAAAGGGGACTACAAGCCAGAGCTGAGTTGCTTTCTACTGAGGAAACAGTGAATTATCGTGTCTATATGCCACCTTTTAATTCCGATACCGCGGCTCGCCAGACCCTGAATGAGCTTCAGCAGAACAATATAGAGAGCTTTATCATTACAACAGGCGAGTTTTCTGGTGGTATTTCTCTCGGCTTGTTCAGTCAGCAAGATCTGGCTCTGGGGCTTCAGGAAAGCCTCGCAGGCCAGGGCTTTGCTACATCCATTGAAGATATAGTCACAATTAGCAATGAGATTTGGGTCACTATAGAGGGTTTGTCCCAGGTATTGCTGGAAGGCTCAGAATTACTTGACTTGCTCTCAGGTGGCCTGGAGCTGGAAGTAATAGAAAAACCTTGCGAAACGATTGCATCAGGCCAGTGATTCCCCTAAAATGCCCCGCTCTGTGTAGAGCCAGGTGGTTGAAATACGTCTGATGCTTTGTTGGAGGGGTTCCCGAGTGGTCAAAGGGATCAGACTGTAAATCTGACGCGCAAGCTTCGGTGGTTCAAATCCACCCCCCTCCACCAGTCAGAATTTCTGCAGACCTGGTGGCAAAGATATACAGAAAACAGTGGACGAAGAACTCTTCCAACGGGAGTTTTTGGTCCTCTGTTTTTTGTTTTGCGAGCCTGGTAGGAAACTGGTAGGCGAGTGTTTGAGAAGGATTTGCGGGTATAGTTCAATGGTAGAACCCCAGCCTTCCAAGCTGATGATGCGGGTTCGATTCCCGCTACCCGCTCCATAGTTATAACGGTTTTATCGGTTATGTTATGGATACCTGCTGATGAAATAAAATTTCATTGGTCGAGATGGGAAGAGAGGGGCTTGGGAGTTCAGGTTGACGACCCGTTAATCAACTAGGCATACGATGCTCGCATAGCTCAGTTGGTAGAGCGCATCATTGGTAATGATGAGGTCTCCGGTTCAACTCCGGATGTGAGCACCAGATTCTGGCGCACAGTGCATAGATAAATAGAAAGAAAAGAAAAAGTTTTAACGAGTAAAAAAGAAGACGGGGATATTTTCATAATTTCTTGAGTATCCAGGCAAACAAATTCAGTTAGCAATATTGACTATAAATCGGAGGCATTTCGATGGCGAAGGAAAAATTTGAAAGAAGTAAGCTGCACGTAAACGTTGGAACAATTGGTCACGTTGACCATGGTAAGACAACACTTACTGCAGCATTAACGCGTGTATGTGCAGAAGAATTTGGTGGTGAGACTCGTGATTTCGCCCAGATTGATAATGCGCCGGAAGAAAAGGAGCGTGGTATCACAATTTCTACTTCCCATGTGGAGTACGATTCTGCTAATCGCCATTATGCCCACGTTGACTGCCCGGGCCATGCTGACTATGTGAAAAACATGATCACTGGTGCTGCCCAGATGGATGGAGCGATTCTGGTATGTTCTGCTGCTGATGGCCCCATGCCTCAGACTCGTGAGCACATACTGCTGAGTCGTCAGGTTGGCGTTCCTTATATTGTAGTTTTCATGAACAAAGCCGATATGGTTGACGATGAAGAGCTGCTGGAACTGGTTGAAATGGAAATTCGTGAGCTGCTTGATCAGTATGAATTCCCAGGTGATGACACTCCTGTAATTATCGGTTCAGCCCTGATGGCGCTGGAAGGTAAAGACGATAATGAAATGGGCACCACTGCTGTCAAGAAATTGGTAGAAGCCCTGGACACTTATATCCCAGAGCCTGAGCGTGATATTGACAAGCCATTCCTGATGGCAATCGAAGACGTATTCTCAATCTCCGGTCGTGGTACTGTGGTAACAGGCCGAATTGGTCGCGGTATTGTAAAAGTCGGCGAAGAAATTGAGATCGTTGGTATCAGGGACACACAGAAAACCACCTGTACTGGTGTTGAAATGTTCCGTAAATTGCTCGATGAAGGTCGTGCCGGTGAAAACGTAGGTGTTCTTCTGCGTGGTACCAAGCGTGAAGACGTAGAGCGTGGTCAGGTACTGGCAGCTCCAGGCAGCATCACTCCTCACACAAAGTTCGAAGGTGAAGTTTACGTACTGTCTAAAGATGAAGGTGGTCGTCATACTCCATTCTTCAAGGGCTATCGCCCACAGTTCTACTTTGAAACTACTGATGTAACTGGTGCTGTTGAATTGCCGGAAGGTGTTGAGATGGTAATGCCTGGTGACAATATCAAAATGAAAGTAGAGTTGATCAACCCGATTGCTATGGAAGAAGGTCAGCGTTTTGCGGTTCGTGAAGGTGGACGAACTGTAGGTGCCGGCGTTGTTTCAAAAATAATCGAGTAAACAATTTCAAACAGTAAGCTTAAGCCGAGGTTGCTGAAAAGTTACCTCGGCTTAGTCGTCTTAAGAGCAATTGTTTGAATGGTTGTCTGGCCGGGCTTCAACGCTGGTCAGGAAAAAATTTAGGCCAGTAGCTCAATTGGCAGAGCGGCGGTCTCCAAAACCGCAGGTTGGGGGTTCGATTCCCTCCTGGCCTGCCATATCGGCAGTGACAGGCAACTATAATTGTAATGATTAGTTTGGTTGCAGTGAACGTTAGAGGCAATAGTTCATTTAAATGAATGACAAGGTTAAACAGTCTGAGTACAAGCTGGATTCATTGAAGTGGGTCATCGTCGCAGTGTTGGTTGCTGCCGGTGTCTACGGTAATAGTTATTTTGCTGCTGAATCCATGCTTTATCGCGTTATTGGTTTGTTGGTTCTTGCTGGTATTGCCGGCTGGATTGCATCACAGACCAGTAAGGGAAGTGCTTTTGTTTCGCTGTGTATGGAAGCAAGAAGCGAAATCCGTAAGGTAGTCTGGCCAACCCGGGCAGAAACTACCCAGACCACGTTAATCGTTGTTGTTGTGGTCATTATTGTGGCAATAATTTTGTGGGGGCTGGACTCGTTTCTGAGTTGGCTTATTGCCCTGATTATTGGCTAAACAGGAAAATCTTTGTTTAGTTAACCAAAATTTATTGCAGCGGGATGTGAGCGAATTGGCAGAAGAAATAATAGAAGGCGCAGGTATGTCGGCAACAGAGAATGAAAAACGCTGGTATGTGGTACATGCTTATTCCGGCTATGAGCGCAAGGTAAAGCAGGCGCTTGAAGAGAGAATCAGTCTTTCGCCGCAAAAAGATTTGTTTGGCGAAGTTATGGTTCCGATTGAAGAAGTACTGGAAATGCGTGGTGGTCAGAAGAGGAAAAGTGAGCGTAAGTTTTTTCCCGGGTATGTTCTGCTACAGATGGTACTTAATGACGATACCTGGCACCTGGTAAAAGATACGCCAAGGGTTATGGGTTTTATTGGTGGTACTGCTGAAAAACCGGCGCCAATTACACAGCGCGAAGTGAATGAAATATTGAACCGTCTGGAAGAAACGGTTGATAAGCCTTCCCATAAAACAGTTTATGAGCCTGGCGAATTGGTCAGGGTTACTGATGGTCCGTTCAATGACTTTACCGGTACAGTAGAAGAAGTGAACTATGAAAAAAGCCGGGTTCGTGTTGCGGTTTCCATCTTTGGTCGCTCGACTCCAGTAGAGCTAGAATTCTCTCAGGTAGAAAAGGGTTAAAAGTGACAAGTCGCAAGTTACAAAAGCGACTTCGATAGAATTTGGTGGGTATGTCTGAAAAAGACATGCCTTTATATAAAAAGTCGCTGATGTCTTCATGGCTCGGCGCCAGGGAAGCCGGGTCCAGTTACCTGGCGTTATTACCCAAGGAGTAAAATATGGCTAAGAAAGTACTGGCTTATATCAAGCTGCAGGTTGCAGCCGGTAAAGCTAACCCAAGTCCTCCTGTTGGTCCTGCACTGGGTCAGCACGGTGTCAATATTATGGAGTTCTGCAAGGCGTTTAACGCAGAAACTCAAAGTGTTGAGCCTGGTCTGCCAATCCCCGTTGTTATTACGGTGTATGCGGATCGCAGCTTTACATTTATTACAAAAACCCCTCCCGCTTCAGTTTTGTTGCAAAAAGCCGCTGGCCTGAAAAAAGGCAGTGGTCGTCCAAATACTGAAAAAGTAGGCAAACTTAATCGTGCCCAGTTGGAAGAAGTAGCTCTGCAGAAAATGCCGGATCTTACTGCTGCTGATATGGATGCTGCTGTACGAACCCTCGCTGGTAGTGCTCGCAGTGCCGGCATAGAAACAGAAGGGGTTGTGTAATGGCCAGGATCTCCAAACGCGCAAAAATGATTGCGGAAAAAATTGAAGCAGGAAAAGCCTACAGCATCGATGAGGCTGTATCGCTGATTAATGAACTGTCTACGGTCAAGTTCAAGGAATCCATTGATGTTTCCATTAACCTGGGTGTTGATCCCAGGAAATCCGACCAGGCTGTACGTGGTGCCACTACATTGCCGCACGGTACCGGAAAAGATGTTCGTGTAGCAGTTTTTGCCCAGGGTGAAAATGCTGATAAGGCTAAAGCTGCAGGTGCAGATATTGTCGGTTTTGAAGACCTGGCTGAGAGCATCAAGGCAGGTAATCTTGGCTTTGATGTAGTGATTGCGACTCCGGATGCTATGCGGGTTGTTGGTCAGCTTGGTACTGTTCTGGGTCCTAAAGGTCTGATGCCTAATCCGAAAGTAGGCACAGTGACGCCAGATGTTGAAACCGCGGTGGCCAATGCCAAAGCTGGTCAGGTTCGTTATCGAACAGACAAAAACGGCATTATTCATGGTGGTATTGGTAAAGTAGGATTTGAGGTCAATGCGGTTAAGGGCAACCTTGAGGCATTACTTGGTGATCTGAAAAAAGCCAAACCAGCATCAGCTAAAGGACATTATGTTCGTAAAGTGGTGTTGTCTTCTACCATGGGCCCAGGTGTCCTTGTAGACCAGTCGTCTCTGGAATTTTAACGATTATTAGTGCTCTGTGATGCGCTTCGCGCGTCACATGGCATTGTTCCCTCTCGGAAAACAGCCCGGGATGGAGCAAAAAGACTTTGGGGTGTTGCAGATGAATTTGTCTGCAGGACCGTCAAAGACCGTAGGGGTAAGCTGTCTTATATATGGTAATTACACGGTTCAAACCGTATTGCCATAAAAAGCGGTTTACTTAATTTCCTACGCAGATGGTGTAACCCGTTCAGTGGATGTAAAGCTGAATAATTCACCAATTTAGAAGGACTGTTTTGAGTCAGCTTGATCAAAACGGTGAGTTGGGGATAAGTGATTATCCTCTTAACTGGTTGTCGACCATAGCAAGATGACTATTGCGATAACTGAAACCTTGGGAGTAACTATTAAGTGGCTATTAGACTGGAAGACAAGCAACAGATTGTTGCTGAAGTCAATGAAGCTGCTAAAGGTGCTTTGTCTGCAGTACTTGCCGATTACCATGGCACTGCTGTAGAGGAAATGACTGCACTTCGAAAAGCTGCCCGTGAAAACAATGTATATCTGAGAGTTGTCAGAAATACACTGCTGAAACGTGCTGTTGCCGGGACTGATTATGAATGTCTCAACGAAGCGCTTGTCGGCCCTACAATTCTTGCATTTTCTCAGGACGATCCAGGCGCGGCTGCCCGCGTATTAAAGGATTTTGCCAAGGAAAATGACGGTTTTGAAGTAAAAGCCCTCGCTGTAAGTGGAACCCTGCTGCCCGCCTCACAGATCGATGTTCTGGCTAAACTGCCAACATATGATCAGGCCATGGCCACTCTTATGAGTGTCATGCTGGCACCGGTGACCAAACTGGTTCAGACGTGCAACGAAGTACCATCCAAAGTAACTCGGGTGGTTGCGGCTGTACGCGATCAGAAACAGGAAGCAGCTTAATCCGGTTGAAGTTTTTTTCAGCCGGGCATACTAACGTTTAAAATTTTAAAACAGGAGATAAGAGTAATGGCTCTATCTAAAGAAGAAATCCTTGATGGTATTGCTGAGTTATCAGTAATGGACGTTGTTGAACTGATTTCAGCAATGGAAGAAAAGTTTGGTGTGTCTGCTGCGGCTGCTGTTGCTGTTGCTGCTGCACCTGCTGCTGGCGGTGATGCCGGCGCTGCTGACGAAAAAGATGAATTTGACGTCATCCTTACCGCAGCTGGTGAGAAGAAAGTAAATGTCATCAAGGCAGTACGTGGTATTACAGGTCTGGGCCTGAAAGAAGCTAAAGATCTGGTTGATGGTGCACCCTCTCCAATCAAGGAAGGTGCAAGCAAAGACGAAGCAGAAGAGTTCAAGAAGCAGCTTGAAGAAGCTGGCGCATCTGTCGAGCTTAAGTAAGCTTGCTCTTCTCTGTAAGCACAATATAAGGAAGGCGGCATTTCATTCAGGAATGCTGCCTTTCTGTGCTTGTATTGATCGGCATAATTATAGAGTTGGAAAAAGTTAAGTATTAATTATTACCTGTTTACCAGGCAGGTTAAGTGGTACAGGGGTTGTTTGAGTTTACTGTGAATTACGCGGCTAATATAAAACAACTGGAACAAAATCACTTGTTAGGAACTACTGATGGCATATTCATATACTGAGAAAAAACGTATCCGCAAGGACTTTGGCAAACTTCAAAGCCCGATGGATATACCTTATCTACTGGCTATTCAGATTGATTCATACAAACAGTTTACCCAGACCGATACCTCTGTGGAGGATCGTTTGGATCAGGGGCTTCATGCTGCGTTCAAGTCTGTTTTCCCTATCGTAAGTTATTCCGGTAAAGCCTTGCTTGAATATGTAAGCTACAGATTGGGCAAGCCGGAATTTGATGTCAGCGAATGTGTCCTGAGGGGCGCTACCTATGCAGTATCACTGCGGGTAAAAGTCAGGCTGATCATTTATGAAAAGGAATCTACAGCAAAAGTCATTAAAGACATCAAGGAGCAGGAAGTCTATATGGGTGAAATTCCCCTGATGACGGATAGCGGTACCTTTGTTATCAATGGTACTGAGCGAGTGGTGGTTTCTCAGTTGCATCGTTCGCCAGGCGTGTTTTTTGATCATGACCGCGGTAAAACCCATAGTTCAGGCAAATTACTCTATTCAGCAAGGATAATTCCTTATCGTGGCTCCTGGCTGGACGTTGAGTTTGATCCCAAGGACATGGTTTATGTTCGAATCGATCGCCGTCGTAAGCTACCAGCTTCCATCCTGCTGCGAGCACTGGACTATAGTTCACAGGACATCCTGGAGATGTTCTATGAAAACAACAGTTACTTTATCGATAAGGAAGGCAATATCTCGGTTGAGCTTGTTCCCTCACGCCTGAGAGGAGCCGTCCTTAACTTCGATGTTAAAAACAAACGTACCGTCATTGTTAAATCTGGCGTCAGAATAACCGCACGTCATATCCGCGAAATGGAGCAGGCCAAACTCACCAAGCTGGATGTTCCAGCTGAATTTGTTGTGGGCGACTCACTGGCCAAGGATATTTTCGATACTGAAACAGGTGAGGTGTTATACCCTTGTAATGCAGAGATCACCGAAGAAATTCTGGAAGGTCTGATAGCGTCCGGCGTTACTCAATTCGAGACAATTTATACCAATGATCTCGACTGTGGCCCATTTGTTTCCGATACATTGCGTATTGATCCAACCACTAACCGTCTTGAAGCGCTGGTGGAAATTTACAGAATGATGCGCCCAGGTGAGCCGCCGACCAAAGAGTCCGCAGAAAACCTGTTCGCCAACCTGTTTTTCTCACCTGAGCGTTACGATCTCTCGGCTGTTGGTCGCATGAAATTTAACCGACGACTGGGACGCCCGGACTCTATTGGTGATGGTGTTCTTAGCAAGGAAGACATTGTTGATGTAATCAAAACCCTGGTGGATATCCGTAATGGTTTTGGTACCGTTGATGATATCGATCATCTGGGTAACCGTCGTATTCGTAGCGTTGGTGAAATGGCTGAAAACCAGTTCCGTGTTGGTCTGGTACGTGTGGAAAGAGCCGTTAAAGAACGTCTTTCCATGGCTGATAGTGAAGGCCTGATGCCACAGGATATGATTAATGCCAAACCGGTTGCGGCAGCCATTAAAGAATTTTTCGGTTCCAGCCAGTTGTCCCAGTTTATGGACCAGAATAATCCGCTGTCAGAAGTTACGCATAAGCGCAGGATTTCAGCTCTTGGGCCAGGCGGCCTGACACGGGAACGTGCCGGCTTTGAAGTACGTGATGTGCATCCGACTCACTACGGCCGAGTCTGCCCAATTGAGACACCTGAAGGGCCGAATATTGGTCTGATCAACTCTCTGGCAACCTATGCTCGTACCAATGAGTATGGATTCCTCGAAAGCCCGGTGCGCAAAGTGGTTAATGGTGCTGTTACTGATGAGATCCATTACCTTTCCGCCATTGAGGAAAGTGGTTTCGTAATCGCACAGGCTTCCTCTCCGCTGGATAAGAAAGGCAAATTCGAAGAAGATCTGGTTAGTGTGCGTCACAAGAATGAATTCACCTTGATGCCGTCCGATCAGGTCGACTATATGGATGTTTCTCCGCAGCAGGTTGTATCTGTTGCCGCATCCCTGATTCCTTTCCTCGAGCACGATGATGCTAACCGGGCCTTGATGGGATCAAACATGCAGCGTCAGGCGGTCCCAACCCTGATTTCCGAGAAGCCTCTGGTAGGTACCGGCATGGAGCGAAATGTAGCCCGTGATTCCGGAGTCTGTGTAATCGCCAAACGTGGTGGTGTAATCGACAGTGTTGATGCAGCACGCATGGTTGTGCGAGTTCACGATGAAGAAACAGAAGCCGGTGAAGCCGGTGTTGATATTTACAACCTGATCAAATACACCCGTTCCAATCAGAATACCTGCATTAGCCAACGTCCCCTGGTTAAAGAAGGTGACAGTGTCAGCGCCGGGGATATCCTCGCTGATGGTCCTTCTATCGATACTGGTGAACTGGCGCTGGGTCAGAATATGCGTATCGCATTTATGCCCTGGAATGGATACAACTTTGAAGACTCAATTCTTATCTCGGAAAGAGTGGTCAAAGAAGATCGTTTTACTTCTATTCATATTCAGGAACTGACCTGTATTGCCCGTGATACCAAGCTGGGTTCTGAAGAGATTACTGCAGATATACCCAATGTTGGTGAAACTGCACTGGGTCGTCTGGATGAGTCCGGTATTGTACATATCGGTGCTGAAGTGGATGCAGGAGATATCCTGGTAGGCAAGGTAACTCCGAAAGGAGAAACGCAGCTTACTCCGGAAGAAAAACTTCTGCGTGCCATCTTTGGTGAGAAGGCTTCCGATGTGAAAGATACATCGTTACGTGTTCCAAGCAGTGTGAAAGGTACTGTTATTGATGTTCAGGTGTTTACCCGTGACGGTCTTGAAAAAGATCAGCGCGCACTGGAAATTGAAGAAACCCAGTTGGCCAAGGTGCGTAAGGATATCAATGACGAATTCCGTATTGTCGAGGAAGCGACCTTCCAGCGTTTACGAAAAGCCCTGTTGGGTAAAACAGTTGTTGGTGGCCCAAAACTCAAGAAGGGTGATCGTCTGACAGCTGAATACCTGGATGCTCTCAGCCAGGATGACTGGTTCAAACTTCGCATGACCGATGAAGACATGAGTGAGGCACTTGAAAAAGCAGGTGTCCAGCTTAAAGAACGCAGAATCGAGCTGGATGAGCGCTTTGAAGACAAGAAACGCAAACTGACCCAGGGCGACAACCTTGCCCCGGGCGTACTTAAAATCGTCAAGGTCTATCTGGCAATCAAACGTCGTATTCAGCCTGGAGACAAGATGGCTGGACGTCATGGTAACAAGGGTGTTATTTCGGTCATTATGCCGGTTGAAGACATGCCTTATGACGAAAAGGGAAATCCGGTTGATATCGTTCTGAATCCTCTGGGTGTACCTTCGCGAATGAACGTTGGTCAGATTCTGGAAACCCATCTGGGTGCTGCTGCAAAAGGATTGGGCGAAAAAATCAACGTCATGATCCAGCAACAGCAGAAAGTTAGCGAAATTCGCAAATTCCTGGACCAGATTTACAACGGCATCGGAGATTCACGTCGTACCGAAGATCTGAAAAGTCTTAGCGATACTGATGTGATTGAATTGGCCAAAAACCTGAGAGCAGGTGTGCCAATGGCAACACCGGTATTTGATGGTGCCAGTGAAATCGAAATCAAGGAAATGCTGAAACTCGCCGATATGAGCGAAGACGGTCAGGTAAGCCTGTTTGATGGTCGTACCGGTGATCAGTTCGATCGCAAGGTAACGGTTGGCATTATGTACATGCTCAAGTTGAACCATCTGGTGGATGACAAGATGCATGCACGCTCAACAGGTTCCTATAGTCTTGTTACCCAGCAGCCACTTGGCGGTAAAGCCCAGTTTGGTGGACAGCGCTTCGGTGAAATGGAAGTGTGGGCACTTGAGGCTTACGGTGCTGCCTATACATTGCAGGAAATGCTGACTGTTAAGTCGGATGATGTGAACGGCAGAACCAAGATGTACAAGAATATTGTAGATGGTGATGACCGCATGGAGCCAGGTATGCCGGAATCCTTTAACGTTTTGGTTAAAGAGATTCGCTCGTTGGGCATCGACATGGAACTAGAAGTCGAGAATTGATTCAGAATTTAGTAATCAGCAGAAACTGTATGTTTCTGAAAAAAAACTAGATTCGGAAAACTTATCAACCCTTTATAGGGTGGAGGAAGAGAATGAAAGACCTGTTAGGTTTATTGAAGTCACAGACACAGATAGAAGACTTTGATTCAATTCGTATTGGATTGGCATCGCCACAACTGATTCGTTCGTGGTCATTCGGGGAAGTAAAAAAACCCGAAACCATCAACTACCGCACATTCAAGCCGGAGCGCGATGGTCTGTTCTGTGCCAAAATTTTTGGCCCGGTAAAAGACTATGAGTGTCTTTGTGGCAAATACAAGCGTCTGAAGCACAGGGGGGTTATCTGTGAAAAATGTGGCGTTGAAGTTGCCCTGAGTAAAGTGCGCCGTGACAGAATGGGCCATATTGAACTGGCCAGTCCGGTAGCGCATATCTGGTTCCTTAAATCACTGCCTTCGCGTATTGGTTTATTGCTGGATATGACTTTGCGTGATATTGAGCGCGTGCTTTATTTTGAATCCTTTGTCGTTATCGACCCGGGTATGACTACCCTGGAAAAAGGTCAGTTGCTTTCTGACGAGCAGTATTACGAAGCGCTGGAAGAATTTGGCGATGACTTCGAAGCCAAGATGGGTGCTGAAGCAGTTCAGGATCTTATGGCTGATATGGACGTAAATGAAGAAGCCAACAGACTGCGGGAAGAAATTCCCCAGACTAACTCAGAAACCAAGCTGAAAAAATTATCCAAGCGTCTGAAGCTGCTTGATGGCTTTGTGAATTCAGGCAATAAGCCCGAGTGGATGGTGCTGAACGTTCTGCCAGTATTGCCGCCGGATCTGCGACCACTGGTCCCTCTGGACGGCGGTCGTTTTGCGACTTCTGATCTTAATGATTTGTACCGAAGGGTTATTAATCGTAACAATCGACTAAAAAGACTTCTTGATTTGAATGCGCCGGATATCATCGTACGCAACGAAAAGCGTATGTTGCAGGAGTCTGTCGACGCACTGTTGGATAACGGCCGTCGTGGTCGAGCTATTACTGGTTCCAACAAGCGTCCTCTGAAATCTCTTGCTGACATGATCAAGGGCAAGCAGGGTCGTTTCCGTCAAAACCTGCTGGGTAAGCGTGTCGACTACTCCGGACGTTCCGTGATTGTGGTAGGACCAACCTTGAGATTGCATCAGGCAGGTCTTCCGAAGAAGATGGCGCTGGAATTATTCAAGCCGTTCATTCTTGGCAAACTGATTCTGCGCGGTGTGGCAACGACTATTAAAGCTGCCAAGAAAATGGTTGAAAAAGAGACGGCAGAAGTATGGGATATTCTCGCTGAAGTCATTCGTGAGCATCCTATTCTGCTCAACCGTGCACCTACTTTGCATAGACTCGGTATCCAGGCTTTTGAACCGGTACTGATTGAAGGTAAGGCAATTCAGTTGCATCCGCTGGTCTGTGCGGCCTATAACGCTGACTTTGATGGTGACCAGATGGCTGTTCATGTGCCTCTGACCCTGGAAGCCCAGTTGGAAGCCCGCTCGCTGATGATGTCAACCAACAATATTCTTTCGCCAGCATCCGGTGAGCCGATTATTGTTCCATCCCAGGACGTAGTACTGGGTTTGTACTACATGACCCGTGAGCGCGTTAATGCGGCTGGTGAAGGCATGACATTTGCCAACGTGGATGAAGTAGTCAAGGCCTTCAGCACCAAGGCTGTTCATCTACAGGCTCGAATCAAGGTACGCCTGACGGAAGTCATGTTTGATGAAAATCGCGAAAAAATAGAAACTACCAGTATCGTTGAATCTACGGTTGGTCGTGTCATCCTGTTCAGCATCGTTCCTGCTGGTCTGCCATTCAGCATGGTTAACCAGAAGATGTCCAAGAAACAGATCTCCCACATTATCAATATGTGTTATCGAAATGTTGGTCTGAAAGAGACTGTTATTTTCGCTGACCAGTTGATGTACATGGGTTATCGCTACTCTACCTGGTCCGGCTCTTCTATTGGCGTAAATGATTTCGTCATTCCAGATGCCAAAGCCACTTTGATTGCCGAAGCTGAAACGGAAGTTGCTGAAATTGAATCGCAGTTTGCTTCAGGTCTGGTAACCCAGGGCGAGAAATACAACAAGGTGATTGATATCTGGTCGCGTGCTAATGACCAGGTTGCCAAATCCATGATGGACGGCTTGTCTTCTGAAAAAGTCACCAACCGCGATGGCGAAGAAGTAGATCAGGAGTCTTTCAACTCGGTCTATGTGTATTCGGATTCCGGTGCCAGGGGCTCCCCCGCACAGATTCGCCAGTTGGCAGGTATGCGTGGTCTTATGGCAAAACCTGACGGCTCAATTATTGAAACACCTATCACGGCAAACTTCCGTGAAGGTCTGAACGTATTGCAGTACTTTATTTCTACTCATGGTGCTCGAAAAGGTCTTGCTGATACTGCGTTGAAGACAGCAAACTCCGGATACCTGACCAGACGACTGGTAGACATCAGTCAGGATCTGGTAGTAAAAGAAGAAGACTGTGGAACTGAGTCAGGTCTGACCATGACTCCAGTCATCGAAGGCGGCGATATTATTGCACCGCTGGGCGAGCTTGTTCTCGGACGGGTTCTGGCCAGAGATGCTCTCGATGGTGATGGCGTAACAGTTATTGAAGCCGGCGCCCTGATCGATGAAAAACTGGTAGAAATTCTGGAAACCAACGGCGTTGATGAAGTTATTGCGCGTTCACCTATTACCTGTGAAGCCCATGCCGGTATTTGCCGTAAGTGTTACGGCCGAGATCTGGCTCGAGGTCATCTGACCAATATTGGTGAGGCAGTTGGCGTTGTAGCAGCACAGTCAATCGGTGAGCCAGGTACACAGCTGACCATGCGTACTTTCCATATCGGTGGTGCGGCATCACGTGCTACTGCATCTGACAATGTTCAGGTTAAAACCGATGGCACCATTCATCTGTACAATATGAAAACCGTGCAGCGTGTCAGTGGTCAGTTAGTGGTAGTTTCCCGTTCTGGTGAATTGATTGTTAATGACACCAACGGCCGTGAGAAAGAGCGTTATAAACTACCTTATGGTGCTGTCATTAATGGTACGGACCGCTCTGAGGTCAAGGTTGGCGACATAGTTGCTACCTGGGATCCCCATACTCATCCGATCGTTGTGGAAGTTGACGGTAAGGTTCGCTTTGAGGCAATGGAAGAAGGTCTGTGTGTGAAACGTCAGACTGATGAAATTACCGGTTTGACCAATATCACGGTAATGGATCCTTCCGAGCGTCCATCCGGTGGTAAAGAGCTTCGACCTGCGATTACTCTGGTTGATAGCAAAGGCAAGGAATTCAATCTGCCAGGTACTAATGTGCCTGCTCATTACTTCCTGCCTTCGAAAGCGATCGTTGGTGTGGAAAACGGCGCTGACGTAAGTATTGGTGATGTAATTGCCCGTATTCCACAGGAAGGGTCTAAAACTCGTGATATCACGGGTGGTCTGCCCCGTGTTGCCGACCTGTTTGAAGCACGTAAACCGAAAGAGCCGGCAATCCTGGCAGAAATTTCCGGTACCGTAAGCTTCGGCAAGGAAACCAAAGGCAAGCGTCGATTGGTAATTACACCAGCTGATGGTGTGAATCCGATTGATGGCAGTGATCACTATGAAGTTCTCATTCCTAAATGGCGTCAGATGACCGTGTTTGAAGGTGAGTATGTTGAAAAAGGTGAGGTTGTATCTGATGGACCGCCAAATCCACACGACATTCTGCGCTTGAAAGGGGTTGAAGCCCTGGCACGGTTTATTGTGAACGAAGTACAGGATGTATATCGACTGCAGGGTGTCCGTATTAATGACAAGCACATTGAAGTCATTGTTCGTCAGATGCTGAGAAAAGCCGAGATCCAGCAGATGGGTGATTCCAGCTTCATTAAAGGCGAGCAGGTTGAGTACATTCGTGTGCTCCGCGAAAATGAGCGTCTGGTTGAAGAAGAGAAAGAAGTTGCCAAATATGAGCGTGTTTTACTGGGTATTACAAAAGCGTCTCTGGCCACTGAATCCTTCATTTCTGCTGCCTCATTCCAGGAAACTACGCGCGTACTAACAGAGGCTGCGGTCACTGGTAAGCGTGATTACTTGCAGGGTCTGAAAGAAAATGTTGTTGTTGGTCGTTTGATTCCTGCGGGTACCGGACTTTCCTATCATGCGAACAGAAAGCGAATTGCTGATGCGCGTTTGAATGAAGACACGGTCTCTGCCAGTGAAGTGGAAGCGGCCTTGAGTGAAGCATTGGCTGAATCAGAAAGTGCAGCTGCTGCGGAAGCTGGAGAGGATTGAGCCGGTCGCAAGTCGCTGGTCACAAGTCTCAAGCAAAGCGCTTTGGGCTTGGAACTTGAGACTTGTGACTAGTATAAGTTGACTAGGTGAGGCGTGATCATTACAATCGCGCCTCTTTGAAAAATAACGAAGAATTTCGGAGCATTAAATGGCGACTGTTAACCAACTGGTTCGCAAGCCCAGGAAAAACAAGCACGAGAAGAGTGACGTACCAGCGCTGCAGGGTTGCCCGCAACGTCGTGGTGTCTGCACACGTGTCTACACAACTACTCCCAAGAAACCAAACTCTGCTTTGCGTAAAGTCTGCCGTGTGCGTCTTACCAATGGCTTTGAAGTAACTTCTTATATTGGTGGAGAAGGACATAACTTGCAGGAACACTCTGTAATCCTGATCAGGGGTGGAAGGGTAAAAGACTTGCCAGGTGTGCGTTATCACACAGTACGTGGCTCTCTGGATACTTCCGGTGTAGCTGATCGTAAACAGGGTCGTTCCAAGTACGGAACCAAACGACCTAAATAAATTTAATCCCTATCAATTCCAGTAAGGCCGGATTCTGGAAGCAAAGCTTCATTATTCCGGGTGAGCCTGAAGAGAGGAAATCATGCCAAGAAGACGAGTTATTGCAAAGCGGGAAGTACTTCCCGATCCCAAGTTTGGTAACAAGACTATTGCCAAGTTCATGAATCACGTAATGGTTGATGGCAAGAAATCAGTTGCTGAAAAAATTGTTTACGGTGCACTGGATGTAGTAGCCGAAAAATCCGGCAAGGATCCGCTGGAAGCCTTTGAAACCGCCCTGGAAAATATTGCTCCCCTGGTAGAGGTAAAGTCTCGCCGTGTAGGTGGTGCGACCTACCAGGTTCCCGTAGAAGTTCGCCCTGATCGACGTAATGCTCTGGCAATGCGTTGGCTGGTAGACCATTCACGTAGTCGTGGTGAAAAATCCATGGCGTTGCGCCTTGCCGGCGAAGTGATGGATGCGGCTGAAGGACGTGGCAGTGCAGTCAAGAAGCGTGAAGATGTTCATCGTATGGCTGAAGCCAACCGCGCTTTCTCACACTATCGTTTCTAAGTACCCGAGTTTATCCATAACCTGAGTTATTGAGGGTTTCACTGTGGCCAGAAAAACGCCCCTAAACCGCTATCGCAATATAGGGATCTGTGCCCACGTGGACGCTGGAAAAACTACTACAACCGAACGCGTTCTTTTTTATACCGGTATTTCACACAAGATTGGTGAAGTACATGACGGTGCTGCCGTGATGGACTGGATGGAGCAGGAGCAGGAGCGAGGTATTACTATTACCTCGGCTGCAACCACCTGTTTCTGGAATGGCATGGATAACCAGTTCGATGATCATCGAATTAATATCATTGATACCCCCGGACACGTTGACTTTACCATTGAGGTAGAGCGTTCCCTGCGAGTGCTTGACGGTGCCGTCGTGGTGTTGTGCGCCAGTTCAGGTGTGCAACCGCAGACTGAGACAGTTTGGCGCCAGGCTAATCGTTATGAAGTGCCGCGCATGGTTTTTGTCAACAAGATGGATCGTGCCGGCGCAGATTTCCTGAAAGTTGTAGAGCAGATGAAAGAGCGTCTGGGTGCGAACCCGGTTCCCATTCAACTTGCTATTGGTGCTGAAGATCATTTCAAGGGTGTCATTGACCTGATTAAAATGAAGCGCATCATCTGGAATGAAGCTGATCAGGGTACTACCTTTGAGTACGATGAAATTCCGGAAGATATGAAGGAAGAATGCGAAAAGTGGCGTTCAAACCTCATCGAAGCCGCAGCAGAAGCCAATGAAGAACTGATGAATAAGTACCTTGAAGGCGAAGAGCTGAGCGAGGAAGAAATCAAGCAAGGTCTTCGTTTGCGCACCCTGGCTAATGAGATAGTGCCAACACTGTGCGGCTCTGCTTTCAAGAACAAGGGGGTGCAGGCAATGCTGGATGCAGTTATTGAATTCATGCCTGCACCAATTGAAGTAAAGGCTATTGAAGGCGTGTTGGAAGATGGTGAGACAATTGCCACCCGGGAAGCCGATGATTCTGCACCTTTTGCTGCTCTGGCCTTTAAAATTGCTACTGACCCGTTTGTTGGAACATTGACCTTTTTCCGTGTCTATTCAGGTACCTTGAATTCCGGCGATACTATTTATAACCCTTTGAAATCCAAGAAAGAGCGCGTTGGCCGAATGGTGCAAATGCATTCCAACTCCCGTGAGGAAATCAAGGAAGTGCTGGCGGGGGATATTGCGGCCGCTATTGGTCTGAAAGATGTTACTACCGGTGAGACTCTCTGCAGTATTGATGATGTCATCACTCTGGAGAAAATGGATTTTCCCGAACCGGTAATCTCTGTTGCTGTGGAGCCTAAAACCAAGGCTGACCAGGAAAAAATGGGTATTGCACTGGGCAAACTTGCTCAGGAAGATCCATCCTTCCGGGTAGAAACTGACGAAGAGTCCGGGCAGACCATTATTTCCGGTATGGGTGAGCTTCACCTGGACGTCCTGGTTGATCGTATGCGTCGTGAATTCAATGTGGAAGCGAACATCGGTAAACCACAAGTGGCGTACCGCGAAACCATTCGTAAAACTGTTGAAATTGAGGGTAAGCATGTCAAGCAGTCCGGTGGACGCGGCCAGTACGGCCATGTCTGGTTACGTCTGGAGCCATTGCCAGCAGACTCGGAATACCAGTTTGTTAATGAGATTGTTGGCGGCACTATTCCCAAGGAATATATTCCTGCGGTAGACAAGGGTGTTCAGGAGCAGATGCAAAATGGCTGTCTGGCAGGTTATCCGCTACTGGCAATGAAAGTTACGCTTTATGATGGCTCTTTCCACGACGTGGATTCCAGTGAGATGGCGTTTAAAATTGCCGGCTCCATGGCTTTGAAAAAAGGTGCCGTGGCAGCCGATGCCGCACTTTTGGAGCCGGTTATGAAAGTAGAGGTAGTCACACCTGAGGATTATATGGGCGACGTTATGGGTGATCTGAACCGTCGCCGTGGCATTGTTCAGGGTATGGAAGACAGTGCTTCTGGCAAGATAATCAATGCGGAAGTGCCTTTGGCAGAGATGTTTGGCTATTCAACTGATCTGCGCTCTGCCACCCAGGGACGTGCCACTTATACAATGGAATTCAATAAATACGCTGAAGTGCCTGCTGCAATCGCCAATTTGATTATCGAAAAAGGGGCTTAAATCCGGAAACGGACAGCAAAACCAGCAATTACTGCCGGATATGAGTGTAAATCCGGGAAAAAGTGCAGGGAAAATTAACCCCCCTCTTTTTTAGAAAATAACTGTGTAAAGCCTTGACTAAAAAAGGCCCCGCACGTAAAATTTGCGCTCTTTTTTCGCGGTGAAATCAATTTTATTGGTTTCACCGCTTTTACAATGTTCTTTAACAACTTTATTGACGTCGGGAGATGTTGGTCGTATGCAGAACCAGCGAATCAGAATTAGGCTAAAGGCTTTTGATCACCGTTTAATTGATCAGTCCACTCAGGAGCTGGTAAATACGGCAAAACGAACTGGTGCTTATGTTAGAGGACCCATTCCTCTGCCAACCAGAAAAGAGCGATATACAATTCTTATCTCTCCTCATGTCAATAAAGATGCGCGTGACCAGTACGAGATTCGTACTCACAAGCGCCTGTTAGATATCGTAGAGCCAACTGAGAAATTTGTTGAAGCGCTGATGCAGTTAAATCTTGCTGCCGGTGTTGAAGTACAAATCAGTCTTGGTAAGAACGAGTAAAAGATTTTTTTAAAGGTATTTGAAGGTAATTTGTAAGTGTCTGCAGCCAAATCTGCTGGCACTTTAAATACTTAAACGGCTGCCAGGTTTCTTTGAGCAGGGCAGTACACATAACATGGTGTGATGCGTAAGCAGCCATAGTGGGTTTCAGCCCCATACACGATGAGGTTTTAAAATGTCGATTGGCTTAGTCGGTCGGAAAAGCGGTATGACCCGTCTTTTCACCGAATCCGGGTCCTCTATACCCGTAACAGTTGTTGAAATTCTGCCCAACAGGGTTACTCAGGTGAAAACCGTTGAGTCTGATGGTTACAGTGCTGTTCAGGTGACTACCGGATTTGTAAAAGGATCCCATGTCTCTAAATCTGAAGCTGGCCATTTTTCCAAGGCCGGAACCGAAGCTGGCCGTGGCCTTTGGGAGTTTCGTGCCGAACAGGAAGACTTTGGTGAGCAGGAAGTTGCTCCCGGTTCCGAATTCACTGTAGAAAGATTTGCTGAAGGGCAAATGGTGGATGTAACCGGCACCTCAAAAGGTAAGGGTTTTCAGGGTGTAATCAAGCGTTACAATTTCCGTATGCAGGATGCCACTCACGGTAACTCACTGTCTCATCGTGCTCCCGGTTCCATTGGACAATGCCAGACTCCAGGTCGTGTTTGGAAAGGTAAGAAGATGGCAGGCCAGATGGGCAATGTCAGAGTTACCACCCAGGGACTTCAGGTAGTAAAAGTAGATACTGAAAACAATCTGATTCTTATAAAAGGTGCTGTTCCAGGTGCCACCGGGTCAGATGTAATTATTTCACCAGCCGTTAAATCGTCTTCCAAGGGGTAAGCAATGGACTTGAATGTTGCAGTGCCTGGTAAGAAGGCAGCAAAAACAGTTTCCGTATCTGACGATACTTTCGCCAAGGAATTCAATGAAAGCCTGGTTCACCAGGTTGTTGTTACCTACCTTGCCGGGGCGCGTCAGGGCAGCGTTAAACAGAAAACACGTTCTGAAGTCAGTGGCGGTGGTAAAAAGCCATGGCGTCAGAAAGGCACTGGCCGGGCCCGTGCCGGCACTACAAGAGGCCCGATCTGGCGCTCTGGTGGTGTTACCTTTGCTGCACGACCACAGGATCACTCCAAAAAAATCAACAAGAAAATGTATCGTGGTGCATTGCGTTGCATTCTTTCTGAACTGGTTCGTCAGGATCGTCTTCTGGTTGTTGACGATTTCAAGGTTGAGACTCATAAAACCAAAGGTCTTCTCGATAAGCTTACCGAATTTGATTTGCAAAATGTGCTGATTGTCAGCGATGAAGTTGATCAGAATCTCTACCTGGCTGCGCGCAACCTGCATAAGGTTGATGTTCTGGAAGCTACTGGTGTTGATCCTGTAAGCCTGATTGGGTTTGAGAAGGTGCTTATCACCTTACCTGCACTCAAGAAAGTAGAGGGGATGCTGGCATGAATCAGGAAAGAATTTTAACCATAATTTTGGGCCCTCATGTATCAGAGAAGAGCTCAATTATTTCTGAAGATAATAATCAAGTGACATTCAGGGTGGCCGGTGATGCGACCAAGCCTGAAATCAAGCAGGCCGTCGAAAGCCTGTTTAATGTCGAAGTTAAAGATGTCCAGGTACTGAACGTGAAGGGTAAGAGAAAGCGTACTGCACGCGGAAAAATGCGCACACGTCCAAGCTGGAAAAAAGCATACATCAGACTTGAGCAGGGTCATGAAATTGACTTTGCTGAGCTGGGTTAACAGGAGCGTAGACAATGCCAGTAGTAAAATCCAAACCTACCTCCCCTGGAAGACGCTTCGTCGTTAAAGTGGTTAATCCGGAGCTGCATAAGGGAGCACCTTATGCTCCTTTGGTAGAAGCACAATCTAAAAATGGTGGCCGAAACAATGCCGGTCGCATTACACGTCGTCATTGTGGTGGTGGGCATAAACAGAAATACCGCATCATTGATTTCAAGCGTGACAAGGACAATATCCCGGCAATTATTGAAAGACTGGAATATGATCCTAACCGCAGTGCAAATATTGCGCTGTTGAAATATGCAGATGGTGAGCGTCGCTACATTATTGCACCTGGTAAAGTCAGTGTCGGTGATGAAGTTGTTTCCGGTGAAGTTACACCTATGAAGCCTGGCAATTGCCTGCCTCTGCGAAATATCCCGATGGGTAGTACATTGCATTGCATTGAAATGAAGCCTGGCAAGGGAGCTCAGATTGCTCGTAGTGCCGGAACTTCGGTGCAGTTGGTAGCTCGTGAAGGACAATACGCCACCTTGCGTTTGCGTTCAGGTGAGATGCGCAAAATTTTAGCTGATTGTCGTGCAGTACTAGGTGAAGTCTCAAATAGTGAGCATAGCCTTCGTTCCTTGGGTAAAGCTGGTGCCAAACGCTGGCGCGGTGTGCGTCCGACTGTTCGTGGTGTTGCCATGAACCCGGTTGATCACCCGCATGGTGGTGGTGAAGGCCGTACTTCCGGAGGCAGACATCCTGTTTCTCCATGGGGTACTCCAACCAAGGGTTACAAGACGCGCACAAACAAGCGTACAGATAAATTGATCGTTCGACGACGTCGTGCGACCAGATAAGAATTAAATTAGAAGAATTAGTAGAAAAGTAAACAGAATGCTGATGTTAAGCATTAGAGGATATAGAAAGTGCCAAGATCATTAAAAAAAGGACCATTTATTGACCTTCATCTGCTCAAGAAAGTGCAGGTTGCTCAGGACAGTAATGACAGAAGGCCGATCAAAACCTGGTCCAGAAGGTCCATGATCTCTCCGGATATGCTTGGTCTGACGATAGCCGTTCATAATGGTCGTCAACATGTACCAGTTCTTATTTCTGAGGACATGGTTGGGCACAAGCTGGGAGAATTTGTTGTCACCAGAACCTACCGGGGACATACAGCTGATAAGAAGGCGCGATAAAACGCAATTTATTGGTTACGAGTGACAGATTACAGAGGTAAGAATGATGGAAGTTTCAGCAAAATTAACTACAGCCAGAATGTCGGCCCAAAAAGCCAGGCTGGTTGCTGATCAGATTCGTGGGAAGGGTGTTGAAGAGGCGCTTGAGCTTCTTTCCTATAGCCCAAAGAAAGCAGCTGTGCTGATCAAGAAAGTATTGAATTCAGCTATTGCCAATGCCGAACACAATGAAGGTGTCGATATTGACGAACTGAAGGTTTCCACCATTTATGTGGACGAGGCCATGACGTTAAAGCGCATTAGTCCTCGAGCAAAGGGTAGAGCTGATCGTATTTTGAAACGCTCTTGTCACATTACTGTAAAGGTTGCTGATAACAGCTAACAAAGCTTTATACATGCTGGTGTAGGTAGTCTTTTTGATTGCTCGACACACTAAAGGTTAAAAAAGAGAGGATATATGGGTCAGAAAGTAAACCCGACAGGCATAAGACTGGGAATTGTCAAGAAACATACTTCAGTCTGGTATGCGAGTGGCAGAGACTATGCCAAGTACTTGCTTGAGGATATGGAAGTACGTGACCTGGTGAAAAAGAAGCTGGCAGCTGCTTCAGTTTCCAGAGTTGAAATTGAGCGTCCGGCTCAGACAGCTCGCGTTACTGTATTTACCGCCAGGCCCGGTATCGTTATCGGCAAGAAAGGCGAAGACGTAGAAAAACTGCGTGCTGAATTAAACAAGAAAATGGGTGTGCCTGTGCACATCAACATTGAAGAGATTCGTAAACCGGATCTGGATGCTCAGCTGGTAGCTGATAGTGTCGCCCAGCAGCTGGAACGTCGCGTTATGTTCCGTCGTGCGATGAAGCGAGTCATGCAGAATGCAATGCGCCAGGGTGCTCAAGGCATTAAAGTGCAGGTAAGTGGACGTTTAGGGGGTGCTGAAATTGCACGTTCCGAGCGTTATCACGAAGGCCGCGTTCCTTTGCATACACTCAGGGCAGACATTGATTATGCCACCAGTGAAGCGCTGACCACTTACGGCATTATTGGTATCAAGATCTGGATCTTCAAGGGTGAAGTTTTTGATACTTTGGAAGAAGTTGAAACAGAACCGAAAAAGAATTCTTAAGAGGTAGTTAAGGATGTTACAACCTAAGCGAACCAAATTTCGCAAAATGATGAAAGGCCGTAATCGTGGCCTTGCGCATCGTGGTAGCACTATTAGTTTTGGCGAATATGGTTTGAAGGCTATAGGCCGCGGTCGCCTTACTGCCCGACAGATCGAATCTGCTCGTCGTGCACTGACACGTCATGTAAAACGTGGCGGAAAAATCTGGATTCGGGTTTTTCCAGATAAGCCGATTACCCAGAAGCCTCTTGAAGTTCGTCAGGGTAAAGGTAAGGGTAGTGTTGAATACTGGGTAGCCCAGATTCAGCCTGGAAGAGTATTGTTTGAAATTGAAGGTGTGACAGAAGAGTTGGCTGAAGAAGCATTTACTCTGGCTGCTGCAAAACTTCCGTTTGCAACAAAATTTGCTAAAAGGGTGGTGATGTAATGGCTAATTATGAAACCAGTGATCTGAGAGATAAATCGGCTGCAGAACTTAATGAAGTATTGCTTGAATTGCTTCGTGACCAGTTCAATTACCGTATGCAGAAATCTACTGGCCAGCTTGGTCAGACTCATCTGATGTCTGGCGTACGCAAGAATATTGCCAGAGTGAAAACTCTGATTAATGAAAAACGTGCCCAGTAATTTTACTGGCCAATATATAAATAACAGGTTTTAAGAGACATGACAGAAGCCGTCGAAACTAGTAATGAAACAGCCGCTGCAGGTGCAACCAGTGCACGTACTGCCACAGGTAGAGTTGTCAGCAACAAAATGGATAAATCCATTACTGTGCTCGTGGAAAGACGTGTAAAGCACCCTGTGTACAGCAAGTATGTAACCAAGTCTTCGAGGTTGCATGCCCATGACGAGTCTAATGAATGTCAGGAAGGCGATACTGTGACTATCAAGGAAGTTCGTCCGATATCAAAAACCAAGACATGGTCTCTGGTTTCGGTTGATGAAAAGGCGACAATTGTCTAGTTACTGTTTAGCTACACAGTAGACCAATGGTCAGCTAACTAATTGGTAGATAGAAAATAGATTAACAAGTGTTATTACAACGAATTTAGTTTAAAGGATAAGAGCGGCTTAAATATCAATGATATCAAGCCCGGAGAAGTAGAAATGATTCAAGTTCAATCCTATTTGGATGTTGCAGACAACAGCGGCGCTAGAAAAGTGATGTGCATCAAGGTGCTTGGTGGATCACATCGTCGTTATGCCAGGATTGGTGATGTAATCAAGGTTACTGTCAAGGAAGCTATTCCACGTGGCAAGGTAAAAAAAGGGCAGGTACTGAGTGCTCTTGTGGTTCGAACCAAAAGTGGTGTGCGTCGTCAGGACGGTTCGCTGATCAAGTTCGATGACAATGCCGCAATCCTGCTAAACACCCAAGATGCTCCCATCGGTACTCGTGTCTTTGGACCGGTTACCAGGGAACTGCGAAATGAAAAATTCATGAGAATTATTTCTCTGGCACCCGAAGTACTTTAGTCGTTCGGCAACCAGATTAAGAGATAGAGATTGCAACAATGCAGAAACTGAAACGTGATGATGAAGTAATTGTGATTGCCGGAAAAGACAAAGGCAAGCGCGGTAAAGTTACCCGTGTTATGGATAATGGCCGCCTGATTGTCTCTGGTATCAACATGGTTAAACGCCATACCAAACCTAATCCTAATCTGGGAAAGCAGGGTGGTATTGTTGAGAAAGAAGCAGCTATTCAGATTTCCAATGTTGCGATATTTAATTCGAAGACTGAGAAGGCTGATCGTGTCGGTATTCGAGTCGACGAAAATGGCGAAAAGGTCAGAGTATTTAAATCTGACAGTTCGGCCATCGACTAGTATTGAGTCTATTATTTAACAAAGATTAATTCAGACAGGTTAGAAAAAGATCATGGCTCGTTTAAGAGACGTTTACAAAAATGAAGTGGTTAAGGAACTGCAAAAACAGTTCTCCTACGAAAACCCAATGCAAGTGCCAAAAATCACTAAAGTAGTGATCAATATGGGTAGTGGTGAATTTGGCGACAAGAAGGTTTTGGAAAATGCCTTGAGTGACATGGCGAAGATCAGTGGTCAGAAACCTGTTGTGAATCTGGCTCGTAAATCTGTTGCTGGCTTCAAGGTCCGTGAAGGCTGGCCAGTTGGTTGTAAAGTAACTTTGCGTGGCGAGCGCATGTATGAGTTCCTGGATCGACTGGTGTCTATTGCGATTCCTCGTATTCGTGACTTCAGGGGACTTAGTGCCAAATCATTCGATGGCCGCGGAAATTATGCAATGGGCGTTACCGAGCAGATCATTTTCCCGGAAATAGAGTACGACAAGATTGACACGCTGCGTGGTATGGATATCACTATCACCACTACAGCTAAAAACAATGAAGAAGGCAGAGCCTTGCTACGGGCAATGAATTTTCCGTTGAGAGAAACTGCTCAGGCTGCAAGCGCCTGATCTTCAGAACAGATATTGGTTTAAAGAGAACATAAGTTATGGCTAAGACCTCAATGATTGTAAGGGAACATAAGCGCACCAAGATGGTTGCGAAGTTCGCTGAAAAACGTGCTGCGCTGAAAGCTGTGCTGAAAAGCCAGACAGCGTCTGACGAGGAAAAATGGGAAGCGCAGGTTAAGTTGCAGAAGCTACCCAGGGATGCAAGTCCTACCCGTCAGCGTAATCGTTGTCAGGTAACTGGTCGACCACATGGCGTATACCGTAAATTCGGTTTATGCCGAAACAAATTACGCGAGCATGCCATGAAAGGTGATGTTCCTGGTCTGACCAAGGCCAGTTGGTAACAACGAAGCAGGCAGTCAAAGAGACAAGAGGCAATAGACAAAATATGAGCATGTCAGACCCAATAGCAGATTTATTGACACGAATCAGGAATGCCCAGATGGCTGGTCTTCCGGATGTGTCCTGCCCGTCTTCGAAGATTAAACAGTCTATTCTTGATGTACTTAAACAGGAAGGCTATATCAATGGTTACTCGATCAATGATGATCTGGTCAAACCACAACTTACCATCGAGCTGAAATACTTTAATGGTAAACCGGTTATTGAATCTTTGCATCGAGGCAGCCGTCCGGGTTTGCGTCATTATGCAGGCAAAGATGGTATTCCAGAAGTGCAGGCCGGTCTGGGTATTAGTGTGGTTTCAACCAATAAGGGTGTGATGACTGATAAAGCAGCTCGTGGCGCCGGAATTGGTGGTGAAATACTCTGTACCGTTTTTTAATTTATAAAAATATTAAGTTTAAAAGAGCAGCAATATGTCCAGAATAGCAAACAGCCCAGTCGAACTGCCTAGCGGTGTCGAGGTAAATATAGCCAACGGTCTTGTTTCAGTGAAAGGAAGCAATGGTTCCATGAATCTGCAGCTTCATGATCTGGTCGATATCGTTAATGAAGATAATCAGCTCAAGCTGTCAGCAAAAAAAGAAAGCAAAGAAGCTGTAGCCATGACTGGTACCTTCCGCTCTCTGGTAAACAACATGGTTGTGGGTGTAAGTGAAGGTTTTGAGAAAAAGCTTCAATTGATTGGTGTTGGTTACAGAGCCAAGGCCGAAGGCAAAAACGTCAATCTGGTTGTGGGTTACTCACATCCCATTGACTATAAGTTGCCAGAAGGAATTACTGCGGACACTCCAACGCAAACAGAAATTGTAATTAAAGGCGCTGATAAACAGCAGGTTGGCCAGGTCGCTGCTGAAATAAGAAAGTTCAGACCACCTGAGCCATATAAAGGCAAGGGAATTCGCTACGCTGACGAACATGTATTCAGAAAAGAAGCGAAGAAGAAGTAAAAGTTAGGCATTTGAAGATTTAAGTAAAAGTTAAAGTAAGACATCAGATAACAGGAATAAGAGATAACACTATGAACGAGAAGAAACAATCTCGTCTGAGGCGCGCAAAAAGGTCGCGTGCAAAGATCAGCGAACTGCGCGTTAACCGCCTTTGCATCTACAGAAGCCCAAGGCATATCTATGCCCAGGTGATTTCTCCAGACCATCAGGTGCTGGCTACAGCTACATCTCTTGGTGAAAAGAAAACTGGTAATGTCGAGTCTGCAATTCAGGTGGGTAAGGCTATTGCTGAAAAAGCGAAAGCGGCAGGCGTAACTTCAGTTGCTTTTGATCGAAGTGGTTATCAGTACCATGGGCGCGTAAAAGCACTTGCTGATGCAGCGCGTGAAAATGGATTGGAATTCTAGGAAAACGGTTTATAGAAATGGCATATAAGAACGAACAAAACAAAAACGAAGAAGGCATGCAGGAAAAGCTGATTCAGGTAAACCGAGTAGCCAAGGTGGTGAAAGGTGGACGGATCTTTGGTTTTACCGCTCTTACCGCAGTTGGTGATGGTAATGGCCGTGTCGGTTTTGGCCGTGGTAAAGCCCGTGAAGTTCCTTTGGCTATACAAAAAGCCATGGAAGCCGCACGTCGTAATATGATCAGCGTAAAACTTGATGGTGATACCTTGCAGTATCCAATTAAGGCCAGACATGGTGCTTCCAAAATTTATATGCAGCCAGCATCCGAAGGTACAGGTGTTATCGCTGGTGGTGCCATGCGTGCCATTCTTGAATTAGCCGGTGTTCATAACGTACTGGCCAAATGTTATGGCTCAACCAACCCTGTGAATGTTGTTCGCGCAACGTTTAAAGGCTTGCAGCAGATGCGCGCTCCTGAAGAAGTAGCGGCAAAACGCGGTAAGACGATTGAAGAGATTATTGGTTAATCCATTCTTGAGTAACTGCAGCTTACAGAATATTTAGTAATTACAGAAAACAGAACACGAAGAAAGTAGAGTAGAAAACATGGCTAACAAAACAGTTAAAGTCACACTGATGAAAAGCCCGATTGGCGCTTTGAAAAAACATAAAGCTTGCCTGACCGGACTTGGTCTCAGACGTATTCGTCAAGCCGTGGAAGTTGAAGATACACCAGCAGTGCGTGGCATGATCAATAAAGTCATCCACCTGGTAGAAGTGGCTTAAGGTCAAATAAGATCAGCAAGACCATTTATTAATTACTGAAATTAATTAGAAAGAATAGAAAATATGACAATCATGCGATTAAACACATTGGCCCCGGTTCCTGGTTCAGTCCAGGAAAAGAAACGTGTTGGCAGAGGTATAGGTAGCGGGTTTGGTAAAACTGCCGGTCGTGGCCATAAAGGTCAAAAATCACGCTCAGGTGGCGGTGTACGCCCAGGTTTTGAAGGTGGACAGATGCCTTTGCAAAAGCGTGTACCAAAATACGGTTTCTTTTCACGTATTGGTAACGTTACTGAAGAAGTACGTACTTCCGAGCTGAACAAGGTTGAAGGTGGTGTGATAAACCTGGAGACCCTTGAAAAAGCCAATATTATTAATCGCAACACAAAGTTTGTGAAAATTATGCTGTCTGGTGACGTGACTACTGCCGTTACTGTTGAAGGGCTGGGTGTTTCAAAAGGCGCTAAGGCCGCTATTGAAGCAGCTGGTGGCAAGGTAATTGAGGCTGAAGTGAAAGCACCAGCCAAGAAAACCAAAAAGCAGCCTGCTACTAAAGCAGACGCGTAAAACCAATTTAACGAGTTATCGGGATAATACATAGAAATGGCAACACCAGGAATGAGACCGGGCAAGGCTGACGGGCTGGCAGAATTAAAAGCCAGACTCGCCTTTGTGCTGTTTGCGATTGTTGTATATCGCATCGGTACTCATATTCCTGTTCCTGGTATTAACCCGGATCAACTACAGGCATTGTTCAATCAGAATCAGGGCACTTTTCTTGGTCTGTTTAACATGTTTTCTGGTGGTGCTATCGAGCGCATGAGTATTTTTGCCCTCGGTATCATGCCATATATTACTGCTTCTATTATTATGCAGTTGCTGACTGCTACAACGCCGCAACTGGAACAGCTGAAGAAAGAAGGCGAGTCAGGCCGCCGAAAAATCAGTCAATATACCCGCTACGGGGCTTTGTTTTTTGCTTCCATTCAGGCGGTAGCTATTACGACAGGTCTGTTATCGCAGTTGGCTTTTAACGCCAATTTCAGTTTTTACTTTACGGCTTTTGTTTCTCTGGTAACTGGTGCCATGTTCCTGATGTGGCTGGGTGAACAGATTACTGAAAGGGGAGTTGGAAACGGTATCTCCCTGCTGATTTTTGCCGGTATTGTCGCAGGATTGCCAGCAGCTATAGGCCAGTCTCTGGAACAAGCTGCCGAAGGGCAGATCCAGCCGATAGCACTGTTTGTTGTTGCTGTTATAGCAGCAGCCGTGATTGGGTGTGTTGTCTTTGTTGAAAGAGCGCAGCGCAGAATTACTGTGAACTATGCGCCTCGTCAACAGGGACGCAAGATGTATCAGGGACAATCAAGTCATTTGCCACTAAAGGTTAATATGGCGGGTGTTATTCCAGCTATTTTTGCCAGTAGCTTTTTGCTGTTCCCTGCGTCATTGGGACAATGGTTTGGTCAGAACGAAGGTATGCAGTGGATGGCAGATCTGGCGTTGATTCTTGGTCCCGGACAGCCCTTGTATATTCTGGTATTTGCTACTCTCATTGTTGCATTTTGTTTTTTCTATACATCGCTGGTTTTTAACCCGAAAGAAATTGCAGATAACCTGAGAAAGTCCGGCGCTTTTATTCCCGGTATTCGTCCAGGTGAACATACTGCCACCTATGTGGACAGTGTAATGACGCGCTTGACTATGTTTGGTGCGGTTTACATTACGATGATTTGTTTACTGCCGCAGTTTCTGCAGGTAGCTGCCAACGTACCTTTCCAGTTAGGCGGTACTTCACTGCTGATTGTTGTGGTGGTTTGTATGGATTTTATGTCTCAGGTTCAGTCACATCTGATGTCACATCAATATGAATCACTGATGAAGAAATCAAACATTGGTTCTTTCAAGCGATAGTGAAGAACAACGTACTGTGAAGATACAGTAAGAGTATTTGGAGAATAGTAATGAAAGTAAGAGCATCGGTTAAAAAAGTATGCCGTAACTGCAAAGTCATCAAGCGTGGCGGTGTTGTGCGTGTAATTTGCAAGGAGCCCCGTCACAAACAGCGACAGGGTTGATTTTTAAAGGGTCAGGCGATAAGCTATCGCGCCTTTTTCCCTGGTATCGAATAGAACAGAAAGATTTCAGTAACTAACCAGCTGAAATATATAGATTTTTAATAAGACAATATTCAGTTTATAAAGAAACTGATTAATAAAATCGTTGGAGTTTACATATGGCCCGTATTGCCGGAGTCAACATACCAGACAACAAGCATATCGTAATATCACTGCGTTATGTTTACGGGATTGGTCCTACCAAAGCACAGTCACTTTGTGATGTGACCGGTATTGTACCGACTACCAAGGTCAGTGATCTGAGTGAAGAGCAGTTGGACTCTATTCGTAACGAAGTCAATAAAATGACGGTTGAAGGAGATCTGCGTCGTGAAATCTCCATGAATATCAAACGTCTGATGGACCTGGGTTCCTATCGTGGTATTCGTCATCGTCGCAGCCTGCCTGTTAATGGCCAGCGTACCAAGACCAATGCCAGAACTCGTAAAGGTCCACGTAAACCAATTCGCAAGTAATTCAGTACTAATCTAGATATAAGTTTTTTATATAGGAAGAAGAGTTAATGGCTAAACCCGGATCAGGTCGCAAGAAAGCAAAAGTAGCCGTCAATGATGGCGTTGCTCATATTCATGCGTCTTTCAATAACACCATTATTACTATTACTGACCGTCAGGGTAACGCGTTGACCTGGGCTACTTCTGGAGGCTCCGGATTCCGTGGTTCAAGAAAAAGTACTCCGTTTGCTGCCCAGGTAGCTGCTGAGCGCGCTGGTAAAGCCGCTGTTGAGCTCTACAGCCTGAAAAACATTGATGTCAGGGTGAATGGTCCCGGTCCTGGTCGTGAATCTGCAGTCAGGGCACTTAACTCATGTGGCCTGAAAGTAAGCAATATCACCGATGTAACGCCTATTCCTCATAACGGATGCCGGCCTCCAAAACGTCGCAGAGTATAAGAAGAGTTTAGGAATAGTATAAAAAGAGTAGCAAGAATAGTTTAAATAGCTGAAAGCTAAACAGTAAAAGATAATCGGAATAAAGAGTATGGCACGATATATTGGCCCCAAATGTAAATTATCCAGACGTGAAGGTACCGACCTCTTCCTGAAGAGTGGTGCACGTTCTCTGGGTGATAAATGTAATCTGGAAACCGTACCTGGTCAGCACGGCAATCGTCGTTCGCGTCTGTCTGACTATGGTGTACAGCTGCGTGAAAAGCAGAAAGTTCGCCGTATGTATGGTGTGCTCGAAAAGCAATTCAGCAATTACTACAAAGAGGCGGCACGTCTCAAAGGTGCAACTGGTGAAAACCTGCTGCAACTTCTGGAATCAAGACTTGATAACGTGGTTTACCGTATCGGTTTTGGTGCTACTCGTGCAGAAGCCAGACAGCTGGTCTCCCATAAAGCAATTCAGGTAAATGGACAGACAGTTAATATTGCGTCTTTTCAGGTTTCCGAGGGAGATGTCATCACGGTACGTGAGAAAGCCAAAAACCAGATGCGTATTAAATCTGCACTCGATCAGGCTGCATCTCGCACGCAAGTCGAATGGATTGATGTAAACGTCGACAGGTTGGAAGGTGTTTTCAAAAGCAAGCCGGAACGCAGCGAGCTGTCTTCCGAAATCAATGAAAGCTTGATCGTTGAGCTTTACTCGAAATAAAGTTAAGTCATTACCAGGCCTAAGAGGAATTCCATGCAAATTTCGTTAGCTGACTTTCTGACACCTCAAGTTA